>Ga0209542_10001309_pt1 | contig 58621 bp, 59 predicted proteins | sample RifCSPhighO2_01_FD_184028 | JGI IMG/M metagenome (GOLD analysis project Ga0209542, IMG submission 184028) | Soil microbial communities from Rifle, Colorado - Rifle CSP2_plank highO2_0.1 (SPAdes) (version 2) | ecosystem: Environmental > Terrestrial > Deep subsurface > Rock core/Sediment ...
ATGCAACACCTGTCCAAATGCTCTTGTGAAGCTCCCAATGTTTCTACTGGGATTCATTTGGATGTCTAACCTTGGTGAGGTTCTTCGTTTAGAATCGAATTAAACCACATAATCCACTGCTTGTGCGAGTCCCCGTCTATTCCTTTGAGTTTTAGCCTTGCGGCCGTACTCCCCAGGCGCTTCTCTTAACGCGTTAGCTTCGCCTCCCAGAGGGTCGATACTCCGAAAAGCTAGAGAAGATCGTTTAGGGCGTGGACTACCGGGGTATCTAATCCCGTTCGCTACCCACGCTTTCGTGCTTGAGTGTCAGTAATGCACCAGTACACTGCCTTCGCCTTTGGTGTTCCCCATGATATCAACGGATTTCACCCCTACACCATGAGTTCCATGTACCTCTTGCATACTCTAGTACTGCGGTATCTCGCGCGGTTCTTGGGTTAGGCCCAAGGTTTTGACACGAGACTCACAGTACCACCTACGCACCCTTTACGCCCAATGATTCCGGATAACGCTCGAGGTCTCTGTCTTACCGCTACTGCTGGCCTTGTATTAAGCAATTTTATACGCGAAGTCTTTGTGTACATAAGGCCGTATTGTTTCAATGAACAAATTCATGCTCTTTGAAAGCACATATAACCTGTAATACATCTTTCCGCGCATCCGACACTTGCAAACGGAAACTTCAATATTGAAGTTCTGCCTCAATGTCTCTTTCAACTTAACGCAATCGTCGTAAGGGAAACAGTACGTGGCCAACATGGCATTATGATGATACTTGAATCTGTTATCCAAATTACCATCATCTTGATACCAGATCGCCAAAGAGATTGGTTTCGTTAATAAGTCACCGATATTTACCGGGACTCGTTTTACACCTTCGCCTGGATAAAATATCCTACGGAGGTCACCAATATCCTTTCGTGCCTTGGTATAGAAATAATGTTGATTGTACTTTGATACTGGTTTTAACTCACATGGATCAAGAGCTATTAACTTCTCTCTAACCCAGTCTAGATAACCTATCGCTTTGTCGTTACACTTCAGTCGGAACCTAGAGGTTCCAGTATTAGACTCGAAAGCGTCAAGCCATCCATCTCCAAGTATCGAACCTACAACAATATCTCTTACTTTTGTTTCCATTACGATGTTGGACTATATCATCATCCTGCGTAGCTCCGAGGAGCGAAGCAGGAGTCCTGCGTGTAGTCTCTGAGGGGTCAATCCCGACACTTGATCGGGAAGGACTTCCCTGCTGATTGTCCCACAACCTTTACCGAAGTAGCGGCTTCTTCATAGGTTGGCAACAGATTTTCACATACATTATAGCATGTACTGTTGCATTTACGGAAGTTCCCAGCATATAGCAAGATTTTCTCCTCCGACGTTACCGTCGGAGCTCTGCACCGGCTCTCCTTTTGAGCTTACAGAGTTAGTAACCTCTTATTCAGGGACTGATCATCGAAATTTCTTGTCCCTAAAAGGTGTTTACGTTCCGAAGAACTTCATCCACCACGCGGCGTCGCTCGATCAGACTTTCGTCCATTGTCGAATATTCTCGGCTACTGCCACCCGTAGGTGTATGGGCCGTGTCGCAGTCCCATCGGTGGGGTAGAGCCTCTCAGCTCCCCTAAACGTCATAGCCTTGGTGAGCCATTACCTCACCAACTAGCTGATATTCCGCAGGCCAATCCCAGAGCGAAAAACTTTACTCTTACGAGACTATCGGGAATTACCCCGCCTTTCGGCGAGCTATGCCCGACTCTAGGGTATGTACCTACGTGTTACTACCTCGTCTGCCACTGCACCTCGTCTTGCGACGAAGTACCGTTTGACTTGCATGCCTTATCCACGCCGCCAGCGTTCATCCTGAGCTAGGATCAAACTCTCAATAATATTAACGGAACAAGAGAAAGAATATGAGCCACTAGCAATAGTTCACAACATTCTCTGTTTTTTTCCCGATTTCGTTTACGAAATCGGGGATCCTCGTCCGCGACTAAAGTCGGGACGGGACAATTTGCATTCAATCTTCCTATTAAATTGTCAAAGTTCTAAACAACCCCCACCTTAGGCGGGGTAGAAGTAAGTATACTCGGCTATAAACCCCTGTCAAGCGGTAGAAATGATAAAAGCTCGAGCTTATTGGGCTCGAGCTGTAAACGGGTAACCGTTTGTTACCGGTCGCTATCTCGGGTAGGGTAGAGGGACGTCTCCCACTACCTCCAAGCAACGATCCCGGCCGTCTGCGCAATCGGCACGATGCCGAATCTTCCCTTGGTCAATCGCAGACCCTGGTTCATTTGTATGGCGCCTTCCAGGATGGCGCTAGATCTCCACCGGCATCTCCCGCCTCCTTACGGAGATGGTTCGTTCTGCCCTTAGCCTTGTTGGCATCAGGGCGGGCTGGGGAAATTAAAAGTTTTGTGTTCAGATAATCCGCGGGGCGAACATTGTTCCTCGCTCCCTACAACGGACGATCTGTGGGATAGTATACACGATACAAGATTTTTGTCAAGCGGAAAAACGGGATTTTGCAAAATTGCGCAGGGTAACCCTTCGCAAAGCCTTATTTAGAGCCATATTACAACTTGGGGTCCGGGACCCCAAGTGAACTTAATTTGTTTTTTTGCCGGAAATTAAGACAAGGAGGGGTGAGGCGAGCAAGATAGAAGAATATGTGCCGGCGGTGATGCCGATGGCAAGCATAAGGGCGAAGTGCTTGGTAGCCTCCCCACCGAAGAAGAATATGGCAAGCGAGGCAAGCACCGTAGTGAGTGATGTGTTGATAGAGCGCACGTATGTCTCGCTAAGGGAACGGCCTACCAGATTCTCGAATGTCTCCTTACTACTACCCATACGGATATTCTCTCTAATTCTGTCGAAGACCACAATTGTGTCGGCTACTGAATAGCCAAGAATAGCGAGAAGTGCGGTGACGAAGAGTGGATCTATCTCATAGCCGATAAAGTAATGCGACAATATTACGAAGATACCCGTGGGCACGAAGATGTCGTGAATAAGGCAGATGATCACAGATATACCGAACTTCCATGAGCTCACCACGCGACCGGCACTACGAAAGGCGTAAGCCACGAAAATGATGATCAAGATGAGCACAAAAGCGATAGCCAGAATAGCCTTGGAACGAAGCTCTCTACCAATAGATGGACCGATAGTCGAATTGTTTGTTTCTGTGAAAATGTTTGTTCCATCACTTAGTAACCCAATCACTTGGCCATGCTCATCCTGACTCAACGTCCGGAGTCTCACTACCAAACCCTTCTCCCCCACTGGTTGGAGTTTAAAGGCGCCATACTTATCAACCGGTATGTAGGTATTGATTGTATCCACGGGAGGTCTTGTCTCTGTGTATACTCCTTCAATAAGGGAGCCTCCAGTGAACTCGATCGAGAAGTTGGGCTTCCAGAGGAAGGTCAGGAGCAGAGCGCCCAGCATTAGTGCACCAATCACGCCAAGGAAAAAGTTTTTGTGCTTGATTACGTACATATGTTTAAGAATATATTGCTCGCATGAAGCGCTTGGTGATAAATACGGCAGAGATAATGGATGCGCCTATGCCGATCATCCACACGAGAGCGAAGCCTTTGATCAAACTGGTGCCAAACCAAAACAATATAACAGCCGTAATGAAGCTCGAAATATTGGCATCACGGATCGAGGTCCAGGCCCTAGCGAAGCCCTCCTCAAGAGCCGCTGAAGGGAGCTTACCTCGCTTCTTCTCTTCCTTCATGCGCTCGAAGATAAGAACATTAGCATCCACAGCCATACCAAGCGAGAGAATGAAACCGGCAATACCCGCGGCCGTGAGTGTAACTCCGAATGATTTGAAAATGACGAGCACGATGACTGAGTAGAAGGCTAGAGCAAGAGCTGCCACAAAACCAGGCAAGCGGTACCAGAGAATTAAGAAGATAGCCATAATAGCGTATCCTATGGTTGCGGCCTTAACTCCCTTATCGAAGGCGCCTTCACCGAGCGTTGCCCCGATCTTATTGGTAGCGATAAGTTCGATTGGGATAGGTAAGGCACCCGAGTTCAATCTACCCGCCAATTGCTTGGCCTCAAGGGGTGTGAAGCCGCCGGTAATCTGAGCTTGACCGCCGGTAATCTCTCCTTGGACAGTCGGTTGCGAGATTGGTTGGCCGTCTAGATAAATCGCAACTGTCTTCCCAATGTTAGCCTTGGTTATCTCCGCAAATAGCTTAGCCCCCTCGTCATTAAACTGGAGTGACACATAGGGCTGACCTGTTTGCGAGAACTCGACAGAAGATCGCGAGAGGAAACGCCCCGTGAGCTCGGTATCCACATAATAAGGATCCTTAATATTCGCGATTTCCGCCGAAACATCCTTGCCTTCTTCTTGCTTCTTCTTTATATCTTCGATCTGTTTCAAAATAAGATCGCGCTCGCCAGGATCGCGCTCAGTCTTGAACTCAAGAGTGGGAGTCTGACCAATGAGAGCAATAGCAGCATTAATATCTGTCACACCGGGCAACTCCACAAGCAGGCGATGCTCTGTACCAACCACTCCTACGTTAGCCGTCTGGGTCTGAACATTCGGTTCTGTAACGCCGAAGAGGTTGACCCTCCGCTCTATGACATCACGTAAAGCATCCAAAGAGTTGTTTACTTCTCCAAGCACTATCTTGCTCACATCGGCTTTGTAGATGAGTTGGGATCCACCACGCAAGTCGAGACCGAGCTTGAAGTTCCATTTGGACCCGGGAGCTTGAGTCGAGTACACCAAATACCCCAGACCTACACCGAGAAGCAATAGCAACACCGCGGTTATCCTCTTTTTGGCCATATTAAATAACATTTTGTTATCGGCCTATTCTACCCTACTTCCCTCTCCCCCTCAACTTGACAATATTAAGAGATTGCGGAAAAGCATAGCTACGGCGATGGGGCCGACACCACCGGGGACGGGGGTGATGAGGCGGGCTTTGTTGTAACAGGCGGGATCACAATCACCAACCAAGCCACTCCTCTCACCAGCAGGAATATCGGGTGATTCACTTGTGCCAGCGTCGATCACTACCACATCATCACTTAACATTGAAGACTTTATCAAACCAGGCTTACCTACCCCACTGATGATGAGATTCGCAGATCTCAAAATTTTACCCGGATCAGTATTATCACTCGTTACAACTGTATATTCCACACCGAGATTGCGCAACCAAGTAGCCACAGGCTCACCTACCAATTTACCATATCCAACAATTGCAATATCAGCTTCGAAAAGGTCGATATCATAATCATTCACGATCTGCTCAATAGCGCCAACCACAGGTGGCAAGATTGGACTCTTACCAGAGACAAACAACGCCCGAGCCGAACTTGAAAGAATGTCCGGATCTTTATTAGGTGGAATAAGGTCCAGAATTTCATTAGTCTCAAAAGTATCTGGCAGAGGTAACTGCACAATTACGCCAGAAATATTTTTATTAAGACCAGCATCACTCACTATTTCTTTGAGATCATTGGTTGAATCGTCCATCGACATCTGGACAAATTCGATATCAATACCTACCCGCTCGGCGAACTTCTTCTTAGCTCGGACGAAGCTCTCTGTGGCCTTATCACTCCCAACTTGCACTACCATGAGTTTAATCTTAAGAGCCCGATTAACAATCTGACCACTTATCTCCCCCGCAATATCATCTGCTATTTTTCTGCCATTTATAAACATAGTTATACGCCCACCCGCGAAACAAGTGTCTTAATCGTTCTAAGTGTAATTTTGAAATCAAGCAGAATAGATCTATTTTTAACATAAAAGAGATCATACGAGAGTTTGCGAGCAGTAAGATTAACATCTACACCATGATGTGGATTTTCAATTTGATTGACTTGCGCCCAGCCTGAGAGTCCGGGCTTAATGAGATGGCGCACTTTGTAAAAAGGTAGGGTACTCTCATATTCGCGCACTGGCTCGGGGAACTCCGGTCTCGGTCCAATGAGAGAGACATCACCTTTGATAACATTCCATAATTGCGGGAACTCATCTACTCTGAGTCTCCGGAGGAACAAACCCACCTTGGTGGTCCGATTCTTGTTTAAGTCTACCCACAAACCACCGTCATTGCCATTGGTCATGGTACGCAACTTCATTATTCTGATTGGCTTATCCATTTGTCCTACTCGTATTTGGAAACTAAATAATCCCCTCCCTTCATCAAACATATTGGCAACGTAGATAAACGGCCAAGATAATAACGAAAGAACGAATAAAGGCGTGGCAATGATAATATCCATCGCACGTTTAAGAATTGTGTATATTGGTTTGGGGTAAAGTGAAATATGCTCAAGGACCCACCGCTCAGAGAGCAACTCAAGTGGCACTCGTCCATATAGATCCTCATAGAACTTATGCATATCTAAGAATCTTACACCCTTCCATATCAAGGAATACAGATTTGTCACTTCAGCCTTCTCATTGTTATTAGTTAAGTCAATTATTACCATATCAACAGGCAACTCGTCCGCCAATACCAATCCTAATTGAGAAGCCCTACTAACCAGCGTCCGGAGTTCCTCAGCAATTATACTCTTGCCAACAATAAGCACTCGCTCTTTGTTTGTAGCACTTACGTAATTCAGATAAGATGTTCGCCACAGATACAACAAGCAGATTGTAATGATTAGATCTATCAATAGGACAGTCTTGGGGGCAATTGTGAATTTAGGAACGAAGTACAAAAGGAGAATTACAAAACCACTATTGATAAGTTGCGAAATTACAAGAAGCCGAATCATTTTCTCTTTAAAAACAAGAGAGTGGAAGTCATACATGCCCGCAATGTAATAAACTAGAATCCAAATAAAAAAGATTATAGAAAATGGAAGAGCATAGAGATCAAATTCTTTGGCATCAGGTAAGGTTCCCTCCCTGATAGTGACCGTTAAAAATAAAGCGAGTACGAAGCAAATCAAGTCTCCCGTCACCAATATTCGGTATTGCTTGTTTATACGGTTCTGTATGGTCATATTTGCCTATATACTTAGTATAACAAAGGCATGTTATATTAAGTAATCTATGCTAAATCCAGCCAAAATCAAGGTCTTATACCTAGTTACCAAGTCCAACTGGGGCGGAGCCCAGCGCTACGTCTATGATCTTGCCACCCACTTGGGGTCCGGGACCCCAAGTGCTGAAGCTGTTGTCGCCTGTGGTGGAGAAGGATTGCTGGTGAGAAAGTTAGGGGAGAAAAAAATTAGAGTCATTCCCCTGCCGGATGCACAGAGAGATATTGCGATATTCAAAGAAATAAAACTGCTAATACAACTTTTCAAAATTGTAAAATCAGAGAAGCCAGATGTGTTGCACGTAAACTCAAGCAAGCTTGCCGGTCTCGGGGCCTTCATCGGTTTCGTCACTCGCACGCGCACTATCTTCACGGTCCACGGCTGGCCGTTTAATGAGGATCGTCCTTGGTGGCAACGCTTATTGATCTACAAATTCTCTTGGCTCACATCTTTTTTCTCTGACATCACAATCACCATCACTCAATCAGACTTCGCTCAAGGCAAACGCATGCCGTTTGTTGGCCACAAAATGCGCATGATTCACAATGCCATCGAGCAAATAGATTTTTATTCACGCGATGAAGCGCGCAAGAAACTGGGCCTAGACGAAAGTGATTTTGTTGTTGGTAGTATCGGAGAACTACACAAAAATAAGGGCTTTATTTATTTAGCTAAGGCAGCCGAACATCTTCCGAATGCAAAATTTGTAATAATGGGTGAAGGTGAGGAACGTAATAGTCTTGATAAAACCAAGTTAAGACTCCTAGGTCAGGTGCCTGATGCCAGTCGCTATCTAAAGGCTTTCGATATCTTCGTTCTCCCCTCTCTTAAAGAAGGCTTGCCCTATGTACTACTCGAGGCTTCACAAGCAAGATTACCAGTTGTAGCCAGCAATGTGGGTGGAATCATAGATATTGTTGGAAATGCTGGATTCCTCCCGTGGCCAAAGAATTCAAAAGATCTTATTTATTTTATAAAGCAATTTACTAAAAATAATCAATTACGATTAGACCTTGGATTGAAACTACAAAATAGACTAATAGAAAAATTCTCCTTCGATAAGTTCCTAAAAGAAACCTACAAACTATATACTAGGTGAGGGTGATGAATTCTTGTTCAGATTCCTCGGCGTGCGTGACCCTGGCGTACTTGCTCTGACCAACGACAATACCAAGAGCGAGGAACTCGGCGATAAGATGCGAACCGCCATATGACATAAATGGCAAAGTAACCCCCGTAACCGGTAGAAGGCCGATATTCATACCAACATTAACAAGAAAATGGGAAAAGATAATAACCGCTACACCAACACCAAAAAACAGTTCGAAATTACTTGATCCAAGTGTTGCGATACTAAGAACACGCCAAATTACAACTCCATAAAATATAGTCAGCAAAATTGATCCAATGAACCCCCATTCTTCTGCAAAAGCGGCAAATATAAAGTCGGTCTCATATTCAGGTAGGAATTCCAGCCTTGACTGTGTGCCATAACCTACTCCCTTACCCGTTATCTCGCCCGAGCCAACTGCGACCATAGACTGAAAGGCGTTGTAACCCGAGCCCTGGATATCTCTGGTGGGGTCAAGAAATGTAAGAATGCGATCTTTCTGGTACGGAGCAAAAACAAAAAACCACAAAATTGCAAATGTGGTTGCCCCAAGCCCAAGAACTAAAACCAAATGCTTAGGCGCAATACCAGAAACTAGAACCATGATAAACCAGACAAGGAATATTATTATTGCCGATCCGAAGTCGGGCTGGAGTACTACCGCAATGAAAAATAGAGTAGAGTAGAGGCCGGAAATAACAATATGCCTGGCGTACGCAATCTCGATATGTCTCCGGGAAAAGTATTTGGCCAGAGTAATAACAAGCACAAGCTTAACCAAATCAACCGGCTGAACAGCGAGAAAGCCGAGAGAGAACCAGCTCTGAGCACCTTGGAATACCGATCCGAAGACAAACAGAGTCATAAGGATAAGTAATGAACCCAGATATAAGTACACAACAATCCCTGTACGCCTGAGGAAACGCCAATCAATGTTGGCAGAGAAAAAAAATAATATAACGGCAACTAATATCCAGACGATCTGCCTGGTAAAGAAATAGTTACTCCCAGTGAAAGAGCTCATGGTTACAAGACCGGCACAAAGAATGGGTACAGTAGCTCCAAGTAGTATCCAGTCAATCCCAGTAAAGTATCTAGATATCCTACTCATTGCCTATCTGTCGCTCTACCCTAGGAACAATATCGGAAGTTACTATGTCGATGCTCGACTCCTCGGGCCAAGTAAATACTATCTCCTTCTGCTCATCTTTATTTAGAGTATCTACCCTAGATTTGCTTACGTTAACAACATTACCGTCCTTGTCGTAGAGAAATGCGGCCAGCTCAATATCATTAACCACCTCCAACGAATTATTTATAATTGTAGCATACAGAGCAATGCCAAAGGTCTTATCTAGTCGCTCATTACTAATCACAAGATTGGGTGGCTCTATCACCACAGCTCTCTGCCAGAGTGGCTCATCTGGGAATGACAGGAAGGCTCTTACCGGAATACGGAACCCGACATTTACACCCGAGTCAAAAAGTAGTACCCGTTCATGTGGATTAAGATTGACGATACCCATAACATCCTTAACCGGAATATTGTCCGCATCATAGATTCTAAACTTATACACATATTTGTAAACACTGAAAGGGTTGGGATTCTCAATGTAAGCAGCCACATCATAGAAGCCCTCTCTTATCTTAAAGATTCGAGTCCAAATGACGACCACATCACTCACCTCCACCTTGCAAACCTTGGCACATGGTCCGCCACAATCTACATCAAGCTCCCCTTGATTTGAAATGCTGTCAGAACAAGTTGGAACCCGCCGATTTGATACAATGACCACAAAAACGATAATAGCCAAAGCAACAATGAAAAGAATCACAAATGACAACTGTCTCCTTGTTGACCATGCGGACATAACAAAATAGTACCACAAAAAACCCACTAATTAATAGGTCTAGACATAGGTTTGAACACTCTGTTCCGGCGACTACCTACTCTCCCGCTACACTGTAGCAGTACCATCGGCGCTAGTAGGCTTAACTTCTGGGTTCGGAATGAGACCAGGTGTGACCCCACCGCCGAGTCACCAGAACAGAAGGCTCAAATACTTGGGTAATTTGTTTTAAGAATATTGATGTGCGCATTTCCTGATAAGAAATCTATCGATATATTAGTACGTCTCGGCTCAACTCCTCACGGAGCTTACACCTAACGCCTATCAACGTAATAATCTCTTACGTATCTCCCTCCGCCTTGCGACGGAATCGATTCCTAATCTTGGGGTGAGCTTCCCTCTTAGATGCTTTCAGAGGTTATCTCGTCCCGACATAGCTACCCAGCGATGCCCTTGGCAGGACAACTGGTACACCAGAGGTCAGTTCTTCACGGTCCTCTCGTACTAATGAAGACTCCCCTCAAGAATCAACGCCCGCAGTAGATAGGAGACCAACCTGTCTCACGACGGTCTAAACCCAGCTCACGTAACTTTTTAATTGGCGAACAGCCAAACCCTGTTATCCCCAGGGTAGCTTTTGTCAGATGATCTTCAGCCGCGTCTAATGCGGACTGTCGGTTCACTATGTTCTACTTTCGTACCTGCTCGACATTCACGTCTTACAGTCAAGCGGGCTTGTGCCATTACGCTATCGGCACGGTTTCCATTCGCGCCTAGCCCACCTTAATAAACTCCTCCGTTACTCTTTAGGCCATTTTGTTAATCTGCATGTCGCCATGCAGTGCGGACTGTATCTTTTACTTAGCAGTTGAACTCCTAAGTAAATCAGCGTTCAGTCTCTGAGGGAATAAGAAGTGCCTTAAGTTTTTCTAGATTTCTCTGCGCAGAATGGATATGTGTGTCCATTACTTCAAGATCCTCTGGTTTTCCTCCAAGTATTTGGAGTTGTTCCATGGCCGATGTTAATGAACCTCCAATACTTTCTGCTATAGAGTTTACTGATTCTTTTTTTGGTTCTGTTTCCATGTTTTTCCTATTCCCTGCTGGTTGACCGCAGGTATACATTATTACTTGTAATGCAAGTAGTATACCATACACCGGTTATTCCAGCATTATGTTCCGACTTCGTTTACGAAGTCGAGAATCCCGTACCCCTCTAGGGCGTCGGGGCTGATTGCCTCCACGATTTGTTGCCAAATCGGGACCCCCTATTTTCTTTGTTTCGAGGTCATCGCTCCTCGTGAGGCGCCATGGCTTGATCCAACCATCATTGCTGATGACGGGATCGAGGATAGCGCCCCACTAAAACTACCTACCAAGCACTGTCCCCATGCCGTTTTGCGACACAGGTTAGAACGTACAAATCGAAAGATGGCTATTTCACTGTCGGATCCACGCCAACCGAAATCAGCGTCTCAACTCCTCACCACTATTCTACGCAGGCAATCCGTACGGTCAGTACCAAGCTATAGTAAAGCTCCTGGGGTCTTTTCGTCTAACTGCGGGTAACCGGCATCTTCACCGGTATTGTATTTTCACCGAGCAAGTCCTCGAGACAGTTCTCCAGTCGTTACACCATTCGTGCACGTCAGAACTTACCTGACAAGGAATTACGCTCTAGATTTGTTACCTTTCTCCTTCGTTTACACTTAGGATCAAGGTCAAGTCATTTTGCTTGATCTGCATGTCGCCACGCAGTACGGACTGTATCTTCTCCGAATTATTCGTTCGAAGCTTGGTGTTCAGTCTCTGGGGGATTCAACAACAAACCTTCGAGTTCGTCCACATAAACTCCCACCTGTTGGACTTTAAATCTTAGGTCTTCGGAAAATCTTTTTATCACGTTCACATCTTTTCCTTCTGGAAGTTGGCTCAGGGTTTTTTTAACTCCATCTAGCCACCCTTCTATTTCAAACTTGATTTCAGATAATCCACGCGACGGTTCTTTTTCCATGTTTTTTAATTCCCTGCTGGTTGACCGCAGGAAAGCATTTTTACTTATAACGGCTATATTCTAGCACACTACAAGTAGCTTTCCATACACCGGTTATTCCAGCATTTTACCAAGTATTTATTAGGACTCCTTCGCCATAAATATGGCTCAGGAAGGCAGCGTTTTACATTCTTGTCTAATTCTGTTCTTGTTTAACTGTCTGTCTTATTTTCTTAGAACTACGGCTCTACTCTGTGTTTGTTTACTGTTTTTTACCTTTCCATCTCCAGATCGTCCTAGTCCTTCCGACACCCTCTTGCGAGAGGGCCGGAACCTTAGGACGATTTGTCAATGTTATTCTGCTAGATTAGGTACAACTAGCAATTCTCATGGTCGCCCATGAGGCCGGACTATATCATATCCTCACCACGTTTCTTCCGTGGGAGAATTCTGGCGTATAGTCTCTGAGGATTTTCCGATAGCGATTGCTGATAATCATTGAGAGAATATTTTCTCTTTCGTCCGCGACCCAGATTGAGTCGCTCACGAAGTTCTATGATCTTCTTCATTCCACTCTGCGAGAGATGTTCGCCCTTCGCCATCGTCAGAGCAATTTGCTTGAAGATGGAAAAGTTTGTCTTCTTCGTTGCCGAAAGAAAACCGAACTTCTCGAAAAATGGAATGATCCTTTCCTCTATCGAGGTTGGATTTGAGACTACATAGTATCCAACTCCATCACTCCGGTCTTGCATTCTCCCGCAGCCAAGATGGCGCTTGAGAAGTGCGAGTACCGTTCTGTCTCGTTGTGAGACGTTGAAAGTCAAAACAATTTGCCAACCTAACGTATGATCTTGTCGCTTGCGCATGGAAACATTGAAGCTTCCTTCGCCATCGACAAAACCTGCCAGATAGTGACCGATTTCACTCGGTACTTGTTTCAACCATTCGCTATTTGGTTCTGACATATTTTTGTCATTGCCATCGGAACCTTTCCTGCGGATTGCCTGCACCATTACATTTTTACTGCCCTTTCGACTCTCTAGGCTAGTAGCAATGGATACTCAGATTTTCCCGCATATGGCCAGATTTTTTAACTACGATCTTCATAGTTATCGCCGACATTCACCGGGGCTTATATAGCCAGCATATAAATCCGAAGACTCACACACCACCCATATTTAACCTTACGGCATTGGTCAGGTGTCACCCCCTATACATCCTCTTGCGAGTTCGCAGGGAGCTGTGTTTTTAGTAAACAGTCGCCAGAGAGACTTTCGCTGCGCCCTGCTTCGCTCTTGCGAGCTATGCAGGGAGACCTTATTCCGAAGTTACGGTCGCTTTTTTGCCGAGTTCCTTGAGGACCTCTCACTCGTTCGCCTTGGTCTACTCGACCTGATCACCTGTGTTGGTTTGCGGTACGGTTCCCGTTCTGATAGCTCTAGAGACTTTTCTTGGAAGCGTGCTTTGCAGAATCCCCCTTGGCGTACCGCAGGGTTTCCATAATACTTGGGTTTGCATTAAAGCAGTCTCGCTGATTTGCATGCAAGACACCCTCACATCCTGAACATAAATCCTTAATATGCTCTGCATACTACACTCCGTCATCCCATCAACAGAACGAAAGTGAGGGAATATTAACCCTCTGTCCATCACCTGCAGCTTTCGCTATCGGCTTAGGCCCGACTAACCCTTCGTCGATCGTCGTCGCGAAGGAAACCTTGATCTTTCGGCGCACGGGGATTTAACCCGTGTTGTGGTTACTTGTGCCAACATTCTTACTCGAGAACACTCCACGAGGCCTCACGGCTCTCGCTTCAACGCAGTTCTCGACACTCTCCTACCAGACAGTTTCGTCGAAACGAAACTGAATCCCGAAATTCGGTAATAAGCTTTAGCCCCGATTATCTACGGTGCGACCACTCTCGATGAGTGAGCTGTTACGCTATCTTTAAAGGATGGCTGCTTCTAAGCCAACCTCCTCATTGTATTAGAGGGGTCACTTCCTCAAGTTGCACTTAGCTTATATTTAGGGACCTTATTTGCGGATCTAGGCTCTTCCCTTTTTGACCACCGGAGCTTAGCCCCCGGAGTCTAACTGCCTTGCTTTAACCGCTGGTATTCGGAGTTTGATAGGGTTCGCGAGCTTTCGCCCTGTCGAATCCTTCCAGTGCTCTACCCCCAACGGGAACGCAAGACGCTCGCCCAAAAGCGATTTCGGAGAGAACCAGCTATTACCAGGCTCGATTAGCTTTTCACTTCTTACCACACCTCATCCGAAGATTTTGCACAATCAACCGGTTCGGACCTCCAGCAACATTTCTATTACCTTCATCCTGGACATGGTAAGCTCGCCTGGCTTCGGGTCTAATACAATCCCTGTATTTCGCGCTATTCACACTCGCTTTCGCTATGCCTCCGGGGGTACTCCCCTTAGACGAAGGAATTGTATTAACTCGTTGGCTCATTCTTCAATAGGCACGCCGTCACTCTGACGTCTTTCAACGGAAGAGCTCCGACTCCTTGTAGGCATACGGTTTCAGATACTTTTAAACGGCCTCACCGGCCTGCTTTTCACCTTTCCCTCACGGTACTAGTTCACTATCGATCTCGTAGAGTATTTAGCCTTACCGGTTAGTTCCGGCAGATTCCCTCAGGCCAGTCGTGTCCCGAGGTACTCAAGATAAGTAGCTAGAGAGATGCTTAGTATTCGCTTACAGGACTTTTACCTTCTTTGGTTCCGCTTTCCAACGGATTCGACTTACTAAACATTTGATAACTCTCCCAATATAAATTGCGCCACTTCCTTACAACCCCCATATGTATTGCTACATACAGGTTTGGGCTTCTCCGCTTTCGCTCGCCGCTACTCACGGAATACTTATTGGTTTATTTTCCTCCAGGTAATGAGATGTTTCACTTCCCTGGGTGCGCTTCCCATAATCAAGTTATGAGATTTCCCGCTCTTCGCGGGATGAGTTTCCTCATTCGGAGATCCTCGGATCAATGCTTGCTTGGCAGCTCCCCGAGGCTTATCGCAGCTTTGCTACGTCCTTCATCGCCTCTATCGAGTCTAGGCATCCACCGTACGCCCTTAATTAGATTTCTTATTAGGAAATCCACACACCACTCCCATTAGAGCTAGCGGTCACAAGTGACCTACCTCTAACGGGACTTAATTCTATACATTATCCCGTTAGAAACAGACAAATTTATTTGTCGCGGTTTCTAATGGGATTACCCTCCACCTCCATTAAGACCAAAGACCCCAATTGTAAATTAGGATTAAATCTTAAGTGGTGGCATTCAGTTTTCAACGTGCGTTAACTCACATTTTCTAACAAAAAATCCGCCTCGCGGCGGGTCGTCTTCTCAACAATTAAGTCAAGCGACTAGCCCTCGCGTCTGTGGTTAGGATTAATCGTTATAAACATGTACTGACTAGTATACTCACCCCCAAAAGGAAGTCAATACCCTCTAGACTTGTGCCTAACCTGTGGACACCTTGTGGAAAACATAAAAGAAGATGGCACTCGAGAGAATCCTCGAGCGCCACATAAGCTACCGTTTTTCTTTACACTTTTTGCAAGTTACCTTGCTAAGATCAAGGGTGAAGCCCAAATCGTTCTCGTCTGGTGTAGTCTTACCCGTAGGCCACACAGTTTGTTGTTCCGAACTCGCCCAAGTCGAGAGGGTAAGCCCACAGGTCGTATCTACCGTCGCTGACGATTGTCCCGCCCCAGTCGAGAAATGGATAATCAACGTCATGTGATGACCCTCCGATTACAAGCTAACATAACCTATGAGCAACGCAAGAGGCTGGGCCCGCGATGGGACCAGCCTCTTTTAACTCACCCCTGACTTCGTCTCGACCCTCTCTATATGGATAAGAGAGGGTAGGGTGAGTTATTTATCAGAGATGTCGTGACGAAGGGAATCGAGATAACGAGAGGCGGCATCCTTACCACCAAGACCGAAGGCGAGACCTCCGGCTATGGCAAGCATGGCCACAAGCCCGGTGAAGAGGGTCTGAGCGAAGGCGCCTGCGATACCCAATTGCGATAGAGCGGCAAGAATAGCGAAGACCCAGATAGCCCACTTAGCTACACCACCGGCAAACTTGGCCGAAGGAAGCGAGGCAGCCTTAACACCACCTGAGATAATGCCTGACATGGCATGGGCCACAATAGCACCCATAGCCAAGATAATAGCAGCTACAATAACGCGAGGAAGGTAACTGAGAACCACGTCCTGGAGGAAGAAGTTGACCTGACTAAGACCAAGAACATCCACCGCGGCCATCAAGAAGACAACCACGAAGAACCATTTGACCAGAGTGCCGAAGAAGGCGCCCGAATCAAGATGGAAGCCGGCTCTCTCCATGACTGTCTCAGTACCTACGCTCTTCAGCATGTTATCAAGTTTGACCGCCTTGATAAACTGAGCCACCACCTTGCCAAGAATCGAACCAACGATCCAACCTATAATAAAAATGATAAGAGCCACCACAAACTTAGGCAGGAAAGCGATCACGCCACTCCACACACCATTTAGTGATGTCCCCACTACATCTACAAGATTGTTTGACATAATTTGTTTATACAATTAATAAGACCTCGCCCATAGGATCTTCGACCTTCCCATAGACTCTTTTTAATACTCTGATTATACCACCCCAACAATTTTAGCTCTTTTTCTTATCCACACCATTCCTATATCCCGATCTTGTCAAGGAGAACTTTGTGGGGATAGTCGAGGATATCACGGACAAACTTATCGTAGACTTCCATGCGATATTTGAACTCGGACGTCTCAAAGAGAGCGTAGGCCAACTCCTTACCAATCTCACTTTCCATGTCCTTAAGAGCCTTCTCTATCTTGCTCCGCTTGAGTCTATCGCCAACTAATAGCACGTCTATCCGGCTGTCATTATTCTGGGTAAAGAGTCCGGAAACAACCAAGAGCTTCACATTGCCTCCGCCTTTAAACCGCCCGATTATCTCATCGTCTCGAAAGGGTTCTGTGCTAAAAAGTAGCTCCCGAAGTGGAACAAGGAGTACGAAGGATCGAGAAAGTTTGTACCCTGAGCCCACCTTCCTTACAAAACGTATACCCCTTAAAGTTGCCATTTCTCTGCGCAGTTGAAAACTAGTTATCTTCGTCTTCTTCCTAACTTCACCTGCTTCAAAGGTGGTATCAGGGTTAAGAAGGAAAAGGCGCAGAATCTTAACTCTCGCCTCTCCACCAAGCAATTTGTCTAGAATATCCATCCCCCATATTATAGCAAAAGTCCCGCCTCTGCGGGACTTTCTGCTTATTTGGGCATTTATCCCTCCTACGTCGGGATCTTGCTTAAGCTTACTTAAGCTCGACCTTCCCGCCCTGATCTTCAATCTTCTTCTTAAGAGCCTCGGCTTCCGTCTTCTTCATACCCTCCTTAAGCATCGAAGGAGCGGCATCGACAAGATCCTTGGCCTCCTTAAGCCCAAGCGCAAGGGCCTCCTTGACTACTTTAATCACTGCTATCTTGTTGGCCCCGAAGCTGACCAATTGGACGTCGAAGTTATCCTTCTCCTCTTTTACCTCGCCGGAGCCTACGACGGAGGCGGGTGCTACTGCGGCTTGAGCACTGACTCCGAACTTGACCTCTATGGCCTTAACCAGCTCATTGAGCTCAAGAACGCTCATCTTCTCTATCTTATCGATTATATCTTGCATATTATTAGTTATTAGTTGAATAGATACTAGGTTAGGACTTCTTCTCGGCGAGAGCATTAACAGCTAGCGCGAAACCTCTGATTGGAGCACTTAAGACATTGGCAAGCATACCAAGTAAGACATCTCGCGCCGGAATTGCGGCAATCATCTGCATTCTGCTTGCGTCAGTGAGCACACCCCCGAAGATGCCTCCCAAGATCTGTATCACTCCATCGTGCTTCTTGCTAAACTCGGCAATACCCTTGGCTGGCATTATTGCATCCTCTCCATAAGCAATGGCTACTTGACCGGGCAAATCACTCAATTTATGACCCACGTCCGCCAGAGCCCGACCGAGGAGAGACTTCTTGGTAACTTTGTAACCCACAGCTTTCTCGCGAAGGGCACTACGCAAGGCACGTTCGTCTACCACCTTAAACTTGTTGAACCCAACGAAAACAACAGTCCCACCCACTCCAAGATCATTCTTAAGACTATCCACTGATTCCTCTTTTTGTTTTCTTGTTTTTGGCATATTTCTTTGCAAAAAAGAAAAACGGATAATACCGTTCGACTCAGTCTCGCCTGTATTCAGGCGGAACCATTACGTAGGACTTACGTGCCCCGCATAGCTTTAGCGACGTGGGGTTGATGCCTACGATCTTTACGGTAACTCTATCATACAGAACCCACAGAATATATCAAGACCACGGCCACAAGGACGATTCCAAGGAAACCAGCTACCATCTTCCAGAAAGTTTCATCGAAATATTTCATATCATTATTTGAATACTCCAATTATAGAACTAATCAGATGCCTTGGCAAAGCCACGAAGCTCTCGAGTAATCCCACCTTCCGCGGAATAACCAATACTTTGCTAACCGGAAATAATTCTGCGGGAGTTAGAAGAGGCTTATCTTCCTCAAGGGTCTCCACTAGAACAATCTTTGCATTTACTTTCTTAATTGGCACTGGGGATGTGGGTGAAGGTGGGAGTGATGGTGGGAGCGCTACGATATCGCTTGCCAATATTTGAGGTTCATATTTAGCAACTTCTCCAGATACGAGAATCTTGCCGAGGGAATCTCGAAGTTCCACCTCATTACCCGGATACATCGACAAACCGGTTATCCTGGCAGGCAATCTAACGGGGCCCGTGCCTAAGACAAAATCCGGCGGGAAATTATAAGTTCGGGGTCCACAAGTTAGCTTCAGATCACTTAAGTATAAGTCTCCGGCAGAACTATTTATGAGTGTTATGTAACCATCAAGCCCTTCTTTAATCTCACCGAAACTAACCGGCAAATCCGTAACATTGACCGTGACATTGGCCACCACAAATCCCGGCGGGGCACTTGCGCGGACACTTGCCACATACTTGCCCGGCAATAAATATGAGTGCTCCACCGACTGACCAACACCAGTGGCCCCATCACCATAAGACCAGACATAACTGGCCTTGCTCTCATAGGATGCCGGATCTGTTGTCGCGACAAAATAAACAGGCATATTAACAGCCCCGTTCCTCTCCTTGCTCACCACAACAGCAAAGGCTTTGGTTTGCCTATCAAGAAATGGTGCATCTAAAACTGGCGGACTACTGATTTGGTTAGGATTGCTTAACTGTGGTGAGGGCTCGTTGGGTGTAGCACTACCAGAATCTCCCGTCCCGGGAGTAGGCAGTCCCGTAATCCAACTTGTGCCACTCCTGTGCAATGTGTTACCATCACCGTTTGCGCCATCACTTGACGAATAAGTGGCGAAGTCGGGAATATTCTGATCACCATCTTTGATTGAAATAGTCGCGCTCGTGTTTGGTAGAGATATAGAACTTGAGAATACCAAACCGTCAAAAGCGGGCCATTCACTCCTGAATTGACTGGCATTCTTGGCAATTATGGCGTATTCTCCGGATCCAATAGTGGTGTCGGAATTATCGGAATTAAGGACATGGGGCGATGTATCCACGAAACGCCAAGATCCACCACCGCTACCGGTAATTATCTTGATCGGTGTTGTTCCCTTATTGTATATCTCAACCCACTCACGATCAGTATCAGACCCGGAAGCGTCATACATCACCTCACTAATAACAAGCTGAGCATGTGTAATAAGTGGCAAAAATGTGAGACCTAGGGGTATCAATAAGACAAAACAACCATAGCCACTATTGAGTACCCCTTTTGACATGTGTATATTGTAACAGACTGTGGTCTACCCTTGTTACGACCTGTGAATATCAACTCTCGCTTGATCACTTGGGGTCCGGGACCCCAAGTGATATGATATTGCTATGCGTAAAGAGGCCTTTTCAAATGGAGAGTACTATCACATATGCAACAGAGGTGTTGATAAGAGAGATATTACTTCTGATAGGTTTGATTCCGACAGATTTATTCAAAGCATTATCGCTTTCAATTCAACAGATCCGATTGGTAGCATATATGAACAATCATTTTTAGAAAGAAACGTTGGAAAAGCTAAGCCACTTGTTAATATCGTCGCCTACTGCTTAAATCCAAATCATTTCCACTTTCTATTAGAGCAGGTTGTAGAAAAAGGTATTAGTAGGTTCATGGGCAAAGTTTGCGGAGGATATGCTTCTTATTTCAATGAAAAATATAAACGGGCGGGAGCTTTGTTGCAGGGAAAATACAAAGCGCGTCATATTACAAATAATGATGACCTACTCCACGCTAGTGCGTATGTCAATCTGAACGATAAAGTACATCAACTTGGGGTCCCGGACCCCAAGTTGATTAGAAACAGTTGGAATGAATATATTGGACCAGAGAATAAAGATCTGTGTCATAAATCAATCATTTTGAACCAATTTACAGACAAAAAAGAATATGTCAGTTTTGCATTAGAATCACTGGAACTAATGCTGGAAAGAAAAAAGGAGCAAAAAGAGGCTAAATCCTTCGAATTCGGGGATATATAATCACTTGGGGTCCGGGACCCCAAGTGGAGTTGGTGGTTTATTTGTTGGAGAAACTTGATATGTCGCGGGGACGGAATATCTCTACAATCCAATCGAGCAAGACTTTGGACTTTTTTGAAAAGGAGAGGAGTTTGGAGAGATAGACCCCGCGCCAGAAGAACCATGCCATGTGCCCGAAGATCTTGAATCCGTAGAGCTCCCCCGCAGCCATCCACTCACCAAGTGATACCAGATCACCCCAATGCTTGTACACGTACACCTTCGGCCTCCTACCCTCAACTAAGTTGATAATATTACCTGCTACCCCAAGGCTCTCCTTGTGGGCCACTTGAGCGAGCATCGGTAAGGCTTGACCGGATCCCTTGCTATGGAAGGCGGCCATATCTCCCAAGACAAAAACCTCCGGGAAAGATGGCACTTGGAGATACTCATTGACCACAATCCGGCCACTCTCCCTCTCTATCGGCACATCTGTGGTTAACAAAGAAGGCTCCACGCCAGCAGCCCAGATTATAGTCCCCGCTCGTATAACCTCACCATTATCCAAAACAAGTTCCTTGGGTCGAACTTCCAGCACCCTCACGCCTAATTTGATATTAATCCCCTTGCGACGCAAAACGTTCTTGCTCCTTACGCGAATACTCCGACCGAAGGTCTGGAGCAATTCATCCCCGCCATGGATTAGTATCAACTCAACTGCCTGCATCACCCTCTTGCTATAATATCTAGTAAAAGTGTCAAGGAACATTTCCGCCATCTCGGCCACAAGCTCCACTCCTGTAGCCCCACCTCCGACAACAATGAAGGTAAGCGCCTCCCTAAGCTCGGCCGGATCGGCAATACCAGAGGCCCGTTCGAAGGTGTTGATGAAGTGATTCTTCATCTTGATAGCGTCTGGAAGAGTCTTAAGAGTAATAGTGTATTCGGGCGCTCCAGGAGTGTTCCGATAAGCGGTTTGGGAACCAAGGGCCACCACAAGATAATCGTAGGGTACTGGACCACGCATTGTGTTGACCTCTTTTGTTTTAAGCGAGAGGCCAGTAACCTCTGTGAGCACGAACTCTTCCTCCTTGCAGGCGAGGATCTTGCGTAAGGGCTCGGTAACATGCTCGGGCGATATTGAACCAGTGGCCACCTCATGGAGGAGAGGAGTAGAAACGAAATAGTTGGTCCTACTTATCAACAGTAGACTTACATCTTTGTTCGAGTTGTTCGAGGCTCGGCCTCGAACAAAATGTTTGTGGAGCTTGGTAAAGGTGTAGAGACCCCCGTATCCAGAACCTAAGACAACGATGCGCTTCTTGTTTCTGACATTATCTTTCACAATTCATTATAGTGTGCGAGTAAGTATTCAAGATCTCCGGCTTTGCCCGGATTGGCCGTTATGCCCGCTTGGAGAACAGCTTTGGCTTTGACATCATCGCCCTTAACGCGCCGATAGAACTCATATGAATTACGATAGAGCGAAATATTGTTCTTGGCTTTAGAAATAGCAAGATCAAGATATGTCTCGGCCAGTTTGTAATCCTTGAGGGTATAGACATACATATCGGCAAGGTTGGCGTATGGTTCGTAGGCGTCAGGGAAGGCCTTGGTCAGATACAGCCAGATAGTAACGGCACCAGTGTTATCGCCGGCAATCTTAAGAGTAGTACCCAATGTGAGCCAAGAGTTGAAGTCTTGTGGATTAGCCGTCAGTTTGGCATTTAGTTCCTTAACATTCGCCACAATAACCGCCTGAACATCAGGATTAGTAGAACCCGGGAAGCTGGTGGGTACATAGAGCTTGGGCGGAGCAGGCGCGTCTGATACTTGCTCAATAGTAACACCAGAACCTTTAAGAGCTGTGAAGGTAACACCACCCACTGTCTGCTCAACCAATTCCGTATCTGTACTTGTGGACACTTGCGTACTTGTGGTTGCCACTGTCATATTCCCCAAGTCGAATTCGTCACCCGGAGCTACGGCCTTATTACGAATAAGAAGGAAAGCAAGGATAGCTATAATAATGAGAGCCAAGATAATGTTTCTTTTTTGCATGAGGTAATTATACCCCTTCGACTACACTCAGGGCAAGTAAAACCTTTTGACAAGCTCAAGGTAAACAAAAACCCCCCGCTTTTGGGCGGAGGGCTCTTGTTCGACTTTTTCAGCCAGAGGCTGACCAGCCTTGGGCTGGAATTAACTTATCTTGAGAGAGATTCTACGATACCACCTGAAGGAAGACCGTCCACGAGATAACCGTTAGTCCAGTCAACGTGACCTACACCAGAGGTTGTAGTCGCGTTTGGTGACCAGATGAAGTCATCGTTGGCGTCAGAATCAATAGTCGTCTCCTGTGCCATGAAGGTGGCAAGAGATGGGTATGCCGCATCGCCAGTGAGGGTGGTGGTAATAGTATCACCAGCATCAGAGGCAGATGTGAGGGTTCCACGTACCTCGAAGTATCGTGATTCACCAGCAGGAACTTGAAGAGGAGTCTGTGTGCCAGAGGAGTTCTCGGCATAGATCTCCGCATCATTTGCGCCTGCCGCGGTCTTGTCAGCGTTATCCAATTGACCATCAGCACTCACGCCAGTGCATGGGCTTGACATAGTCTTGGAAGTCGCGTTGTAAACTGTATAGCAGTGGATGTTCACAGTCGCATCAGTCACGTTCATTGTGGTCGTGGCTATATTGATCGTGAACTTGTCTATACCGACATCACCACCAGTCGCAGTAACCTTGAACTGCATAAGTGGCTTATCTGTACCATTCGACACTGTGTTCGAGGCAAGATTCAAGCGAGTGAAGGTTGGGTAGGACTTGAAGAGTCTTGACCCGCCGAAGGCTGTCGAACCAGAGCCGTAAATGGCTGCACCCGATTGAGCACCAGTAGCATCAGCACCCCAGAAATCGACTGCAATCAAGTGACCCTGTACCGCAGGCGACGAAGCGCCGATTGGTGCGAAGTCAACCTTGACAGTGAGACGTTTGGCCACATCACGAGTAACCATCAATCCAGCACCTCCGTTGATAGCTGTTGAAGTTGCCATAGTGTTGGCACCAGTGAATTCAACTGTGGCAATCTCGGTAGCACCATCATAAAGATGAACCTTACAAAGTGGGCACTCGGGACTGGTGATATCCGCAGGTGAACTTGAAGCCGTATTGGTTAACCTAAATCCAATCTTATCAATCCTGATATCCTCATTTGTTCCCTGGAATCGAATTACTCCGTTGGTAATACCGGTCTGACCGCCCGCCACAATAGTGTAACTTGGGCTTGAGGAATCAGTACTTGCAACCAATGTACCAATAGCGCTCGTGGTCAACCACTGACCAGCATTCGTGGCACCTGTTGGAACAATGGTGTTGTTAGAACTGACACCAGTTGCACTAATGCTACCTACATCGGTTGTACCGGTACCAGTAGTCACACCGAACTTGTGAGTACCATTAGTGGTAGCCAAGCTAGAGAGAGTACACTTCATAGCTAGAGTCTTGACTGTGCCCTTAGCTACAGTGAGTGTACTGTCGAAGGTCATAGTCTTGGTCGTGGGACTGGTAGTAGTAGCGGCCGTTGGATTGTAGGTATTATTACCCGTGGTAATAGCCGAAGCTCCATCATAGAGCTTACAATCAGATATCTGATTACCAGCACCAGAAGCTATTGGACCACCATAGGTGAGAGTCATGAGAAGATTGGATACTTTAACATCCTCACCGGATTGCGTGGCATCAAGCTGGAAGTTGGCGAAGGTGGCACCTTGAGCACCGGCCACAATATTCTGGGCAACTGGGCTAGATGACATCGTAATGGCCAACGAACCAACCTTGATTGTCATAGTGTTCATGGTAACAGCAGTGGAATAACTGGAGAGAGACACGGAATTACCAGTAGTCTGACCAACTACACTGGTCCAACCACTTGATGGGGTGGTAGACATCACGATCGTTGATCCATTGGCTACACCGGAAGGAATCTTACCTTTGATGGTGTAGATATTTCGGCCTACAGGGTAGGTAATGGAGTCAGTGAAGGTGAGAGTACAGTTGTTGGTACAGTTCGAGGCCATATCAACAGGACCGGCCACTATAGCGCCGTTCTGGTTGACTATGGTTACACCGGTAAGAACACCGGAAGCACCTGTCCAACCTGAAGAAGTGGCAACCGAAAAAACGCTCGACTGTACGGTTACAGCCTCACCCTTGAAGTCAGTAGCATATCCGCCCAAGATCTGATTAGGTATATTGACGGCAATGTTCTGAGCGGCAATCTCATTAGCCTTGTTAATGCTAGTGGCTGTACCAGCGTTGATGGTGAAGGTAGAACCGCTAAACCAAGGCGTAGATGCTGTGCCCGCGCATGAACCAGAGCTGTAGACGAACTCTGAAGCAGTGGTAGCACTTGTAGCACAATTACCGTTGGCCGAAGCTACAACACCGTAGCCGTAGACCTCACCAGTTAGGTAGATGTCCGTGGTCTTGTAGATGTCGAATTGTACTGTCCTGTTGGCAGCACCGGAACCTACGATATCACCTTGGATGTAGACATCCTTGGCCAGACCCTTGTCAATGACAATGCCCGTACCGAAGGTGGCAGTGAAATACTTGCCATCAGATGACACTACAACAGGGTAAGCTGTGCCATCCACGTAGACCATCAAGTTGGCAAGATCCGTAGACCCAGCCGAACCAGATTGATTCCATCGGATAGACCAGAGGCGCATAGCCTCGCCGGAGCCAGCCGTAATGCGGACACCAGCGAACTTGAGACCAATATCACCCACATTCTTGGTCGTAGCTGTATTAGGATCGAAGCCTGAGGCAACAAGCGTAGCCGTACCAAGAGTTAGGGAAGCGTTGATGGTATGAGCGGCCCCAGTGATTGGGAAACTACCCGAGACTGTACCATTGGTGTTAAGACCAACCACAGAAAGGGTAGCCACCTGACCAGCGTAGTTGGTAAGGCTCGAAGCCATGTTACCGGCCACAGTGAAGGTCATGGAAGTGCCGGCAGGGATGGTAACATCGGAACCTACAACAGCTTGATGATTCGAGTTGAGAGTCTTGGCAATACCAAGCTGGATACCATTCCCGTCAAGGAGTGTAATCCCAGAGAAGACGGCGTCTTGAGCAAGACCTGTTCTCTCAACTGTCACTGAGTTCAAGGTGATTGCGCTTGCGCCAGCCGTAACTGTGAACCGAGTGAAGGGAACGCGAGCGGCGTTCTGAGGAGCCAAGCTTGGGGCAGGCTGGGAGCCGGCGGTAACCATAGCCGAGCCACCAGTTGTTATCGGAGGAGGAACAACCACCACCCCACCACATTGTGTGTTAGCGAAGGTCCTGGAGTAGAGTCCCCAGAAGCCCGTACCACCACTTAAGCCTGCAGGTGCGAGGACTTGAGCGGCATGCATATTCTGCCAAACCATGACAGCTGCCTTTGTACGAGAACCAAAGTACATAGTCTCCATGCCGGGCGAGCCAGCTCCTGAAGTGGAGACAGTTGCGCCCTGTGCGTTAAGGAACCTCTGGACATCCAGAACTTGGGAATTACTCATTCCCATTGATAAATTCATCGTAAAGTTACAAGACATTTGGACACCGCCACCGCCCTGAAGGGCAAGCAACTGTGCCTGCAAGGATGCAATCTGCGCAAGCAACAAGTCTATAGTAGACTGCGATGTTTGAGCAAGAACCGGAGAAGCTACGCTTGCGAGCATAGCGATCCCGAGAGCAACACCTGCGATCTTAGCAACCTTACCGGATAGATATGATTTCATATAATCGCTTTTAATAATAATTCTAATTAACTTCTAACACTCACCACCTGGTCACACAAACGATCAGGCAGAAAGGAAAACCAAATATAGGGAAACGGAAAAGAAAACCGATTTGAGATTGATCGAGTTATATTAAATTGTCAAAGACCCACCTATCTACCAAAGACGAACTGAGTGGCAAGAACTTACATCCAAACGATAGGAATAAAGCCTTGCTGAGGGCCAAATCTGCATCCTACGAACTATTATATATCCCACCTCTGTAGCTAGCGAGGGATCCATGTGGATAACCCTAGCATTTAGGCCACAATTAATGGTTCTAGTAGCTTATCATATTACTATGCCATTCGCAATGAGATATCGACTCCATCTCTTGTCTCCCTCACGCCTTACGAAACCTTCATTAATAAGGACTGTAAGCTCTCGCTGAATAGTCTTCTCGCTACATCCCTTTATCACTTGACTCAAATCCCTGATACTTACAGTGCCGACTTTCTTGACATGCTCTAGGATCTTACTTCTTCTGTCGTTTTTACTACTTTGATTTAAATACATGCCAACGGAACGTTCAACATTACCTTCTACTACTACACTATCCCTTTGCGATTGCCTGGGTTGCCTGATCGTCACATTAATTTGAGGTACTTGATCAAATATTGAATACTCCGATTCGAAGTTTTCCACACCTCCTATAATGGACACAATTTCGTCCCTTATCAATCCACAATTCCTTTCTGAGACAATCTGGGAATACTCTAGGACATCACAATGGACATTTAGTGAGTTGAGTGAGTCCTTTATGTCCTTTATAGTCTTCCTATTCACGGACACTTCCGGCTGGATAAGAACTGTACCGCTTTGTAATGCCTTATTGACTCTCTCTCTAATATCAAACTTAATTGGTTCTTTTTCATAAAAATAATCTGTCATTCTGTAAAGGGCAACCGTCAATCTGACAAGTCTTGTATAAATGTCTTTTGAGAGTCTCTGTGATTGTTCCTTGTCAATCATGTGATTTGATTATCTTCTGTAATTTGGCCTTAAGGAACATATTAAGGTCAATTATATACTCATATAGGACTATTGGCAAAAGTGTGAATTTGTAAGAGTATTTTGGGATATTATCTGTTACAATTTAGCTATCGAAATTGGGAATAGTCTTTTTGACATGGAAAGAAAAAAAACAAGGGACAAAATACGTAGAACAGTGCAACCTGAACCGAGTGTAAAGGACGGTGTTCGACATACAGTCTTGGGTATTAGTATGCTTGCCTTAGGTCTCTTCCTACTTGTGGCATCTCGCGATATAGCGGGCCCCGTAGGGAGCTTAACCTATAAGGGACTCTACTACCTCTTTGGGACAGGTTACTATCTGTTGCCTCTCTCGGCATTGCTCTTATCTGTCTCATTCTTCAGGGCGACCCGTCCGAAGGTTGTCTCTACTCGCATCCTGGGTATTTTACTTTTTGTCATTTCTGGCCTGGGGATAATTGAGCTCTCTGTGCAGAGTACAAGGGCGGGTCTTATCGGCTGGGCCGTAGCCACAGGGAGTACCAAACTCCTTGGCTCGGCAAGCTGGATACTATTTATTGCAACCATACTCATTGGTATTGTTTTATTATTTGAAACATCCTTCTCTATTTCTTCAATAATCGACTATTTCAAAAAAGGAAAATCTGATAAAGATGAAGATGCTCTAGACAATGAAGCGGACGAGGAAACTGAATCTATTGATGACACAAGGATGGCCGACGCAAATGAAAAAAATAACAGCGAAGAAGAGGTTGAGGAAAGAGAGCTTGAGCCGACTCCAATCTTCGGTAAACTCTTCAGCAAAAAAAACAGGGAAGCTGTCGCTATCCGAAGAGCGGACCAACAACCATACGTCCCTCCCACGCTTGATCTCCTGGCTAAAGATTCCGGCAAACCGGCTGCCGGTGATATCAAGGCAAATTCGAACATAATTAAACGGACCCTTGGCAATTTCGGTATTGAAGTGGAAATGGATGAGATCTCAATTGGCCCATCTATTACAAGATACGCCCTCAAGCCAGCAGAAGGGGTCAAGTTGTCTAAGATAATTACTCTGCAGAACGACCTCTCTCTGGCCCTAGCCGCCCACCCCCTGCGAGTGGAGGCTCCGATCCCCGGCAAATCCCTGGTGGGTATTGAGGTGCCCAACAGCGTGAAGACAACCGTGCGCCTTGGCACCATGTTGGAAGATGAAGCCTTCCGCAATTCCGACAAGAGTCTGCTCATGGCTCTTGGTAAGAATATTACCGGCCAAACAATCTTCTCCGACTTGGCTAAAATGCCTCACCTACTCATCGCAGGTACAACAGGCTCGGGTAAATCCGTATCCATCCACACTCTTATCGCCTCTCTCCTGTATCGCAACGGACCTGAGGCCCTCCGCTTCATCATGATTGATCCCAAACGTGTGGAGCTCACTCTATACAAGAATATACCCCACTTACTCACGCCTGTTATTACAAACGCCAAGAAGACTATCCTCGGGCTCAAATGGGCGGCCAAGGAGATGGATCGGCGTTACGACATCTTGGAGGCCGAACAAGCGCGGGATATTAAGTCATACCACGACAATATATACAGACCAGCTCTCGAAAAATATAATAAAAAAGTTAGTGAGGGTCTTGATAACGAGGAACATCAGAAACTGATGGCAAACTTACCGGAGTCAATGCCATATATAGTAATCATCATCGACGAGCTCGCTGATATCATGACTGCATACCCCCGCGAGCTTGAGGCGGCCATTGTCCGAATTGCCCAGATGTCTCGAGCCGTAGGAATACATCTTGTCCTCTCAACTCAACGTCCGTCAACAGAGGTAATAACAGGGCTCATCAAGGCTAATGTACCCACCCGAGTAGCCTTGCAAGTACCATCGCAGATTGACTCCCGCACAATCATCGACATGCCCGGCGCAGAGAAGCTCCTGGGCGCGGGCGATATGCTCTATCTCTCCGGAGAAACATCCAAGCCCGTAAGGCTCCAATCCGCATATATATCCGAAGGAGAGGTCAAGAGGATAGTGGCATTCATTAACGAACACAACGAAGCCATAGCACCCGAGATAGAAATAGGTGGCAACGATAGTGGAAACGGAAGTGAAGACTGGAGCGACAACACGAGTTCCGGAGCAGAAGACGATGATGATCTGTATGAAGAAGCGAGAGAGGTTGTGATGTCGAGTGGCAAGGCCTCTTCCTCGCTCCTCCAACGCAAGCTTAAGGTGGGATACGCCAGAGCCGCCAGGCTCCTCGATATGCTCGAGGAACGGGGAGTCGTTGGACCCGGATCAGGGGCCAAACCGCGTGACGTCTACGGAGCTATGGGAAGAGCTACCGACGAATATGCTGAAGAATTTTCCGCCCAAGGCGGACCAGCCTCGGGCTGGGATAAATCTCAGGAAGAATCATTATGAGTCCCGTTAGAAGTATCCTTAAATAACATCAATAATAAAATGATCATCATTACAAATAGCCGAAGTAACTTCTAACGGGATGAAACCGGGAAATATTGTAAAAGTTATCTTGCTCACAACGCTCTTCCTGGGTACGATAATCTTCGGCTACTCCAAGTCACACGAACTCCTATTTGGATCCCGGATATTCTTGATTGAGCCGGAAAATGGGGTAACCATCTCGGAACCATTCATAGTAATACGCGGTATAGCCACGGGGAGCACCCTCCTTACAATCGATGGAGCCAAAATACTAACAGATGGCACGGGAAACTTCGAGCGGGAAATGCTCCTTGGTATCGGTTATAATGTCATAGAGATCCAATCCCTAGATCGTTTTAACAGGAAAGACAAAAAAACCTTGGAACTGGTATACAAGCCAAAAGACAAAGGTGTGGAAGTGGCAGCAAGCATTATAAATTAAAAAACAAAAGAATGGTGAGGAAACCAAAAACAGAAAAGGTGATGAAGACGACAGGTGCGACTATAGATGACACCCTTCGAGATATTCAAAACAAATTCGGCGAAGGCTCAATACTTAAGCTGGGTGAGCGTCCCAAAGTAGGCGTAAACGCTATACCCACCGGTTCCCTCGGGGTGGATATGGCTCTTGGCGTGGGTGGTATGCCAAGAGGTAGAATTATTGAAATCTTCGGCCCGGAATCCAGTGGCAAGACGACCCTCTCATTGCACGTGGTGGCCGAGGCCCAGAAGAAGGGGGGCGTGTGTGCTTATATAGACGCCGAGCACGCCATGGATCCGGAGTACTCCAAGAAGTTGGGCGTGAATATTGATCAGTTGCTCATCTCTCAACCAGACTACGGAGAGCAAGCCCTCGATATTACCGAGAGCTTAGTGCGTTCTGGTAAGATCGATGTCATCGTTATAGACTCGGTGGCGGCCCTAACGCCCAAAGACGAGATAGAGGGTGACATGGGTGCCATGCACGTAGGCAAACAGGCTCGCCTCATGAGCCAGGCTCTCCGCAAGCTCACGCCCATCGTAGCCAAGAGTAAGTGTATCGTTATATTTATAAATCAAATAAGAATGCAGATAGGAGTCATGTTCGGCAATCCCGAGACTACTCCCGGTGGCAAGGCCCTCAAGTTCTACGCCTCCATCCGGCTCGACATCCGGCGCATCGCCCAGATCAAGAAGGGTGAGGAAGTGGTGGGTGGTCGACATAGGGTGAAGGTGGTCAAGAATAAAGTGGCCGCCCCCTTCCGCCAAGCCGAGTTCGATATCCTATATAACGAAGGTATATCACCCGAAGGCGAAGTCTTGGCCCTTGGCGAAAAATACAAACTCATCGCCAAATCAAGTGGTGGCTCATATGAGTATCAACCAACAGATAAGGAAGGCAAATCAAGTGGCGAAACATACAAAATGGGCCGAGGCTATGACGCCACCCGCGAGTTCCTCAAATCAAACCCCAAAGTCAAATCCGAGTTGGTCAAGAAGATCAAGGACTTGCTCACTACAAGTTAATAATGAGACCGTCGACAGGCGCAAAAGTTTCTTTGGTTTTTCTAGTGATACTGACCTTCTTGACCGCCTCCATGTGGCGATCTCCAATGCTTCTCTTAGGCATCATTGCTGCTCTATCTCTATTCTCCTTTTATCTGTTCCCAAGGAACGAAGATAGACTGTTTTTCCTAGTCGGGGCAGTAATGGCTACCGCTGGTGAGTTAATCGCCGTCCGATATGGAGCTTGGAAATATGGCGTGCCACAGATGTTTGGCATCCCGATCTACTTGCCACTATTATGGGGTCTATCGGCAATGTACTCAAGACGAATAATTAACAACCTAGTGCCCCTTAGATCTTCGGATAAAGGAGTGGGTTTCTTGAAATCGCGTATGGTTCACAAATCTGGCGTAAAGTTTCTTTACGATGTTATAAGTTACTCACTAGTTATCGTGGTAGTAGCAAATCTGTGGAAAAATAATGCCCTAGTTGCCCTATTGTTATTTCTTATCTTTCTCATTCACTTTCTCCGCTTCCATACTCTCAACGATATATCCTGGATTCTATTCTCTATCGTTGGCGGAGTTTTGATAGACAATATCTTTGCCCAAACAGGCGTTTGGACATATGCGAACCCAAGCTTCTTTGGTAGCCCCATTTGGGTAATACCCGCTTATGCAACTTTCTCACTACTTGTCCTAAGAACTGCCTTAATAGAAGACGTTTTGTTATCGAGTAGCTAGAATATAAAGGCAGAGAGGCTCGGCGACGTGTTGACCACGCCCCGAGCCTCGAAATAGTAATCACCCCCGCTTGGTCCTGATAGGAGCCAGAGCAAGGAGGTAGAACAGGTATCCGGTGAAGGCCACCAGGCCGATGAAAATGCCGATACTCCATGGCCCTGGACCATTGTTGGTGATGACAGACCACATGTTGCTGATCCATATCATGGAGAAGATCCATCCGCCACTGACGAGGATCAGCTGAGGGTAGGTCGTAATTTCGAAACCTCTCCGATAGCCACCCTCACGCCCGACTGGAGCGAGCCAGCAGAGAATGGCACCCGCACTAATCACTAAAGCCAGGCTGGCCCCAACCACCAGTAGTCCCACAGGAGACAGGATCGGTGTATGCTTACCAACCGCGGGCAAAACGAGCCCGCACAACAGGACCACTGCCACAGCGACGGCTCCCCTCAGCACATTGACACAGAACCTCTCGAACTTTGTAGGCGGCATCCTCATGTCCACCTCCTCTCCAGGTCAAGGGTATCATGAATAATAGAATCTGTCAATACACACCTACTCACTAAATTCTCTCGTTGGAGGATGGAATTAATGGTTCGCAGGCTACCTAGGATCTTCGATTGAACTCTATACTCAGTTGGATAGATTTTGTGATTCTTTGCTTTGACCCAAACATGGAATCAGTAAAGTTCGGTAAATCTTTCCGCAGTCATCTTTATATCCTCTAGGATATCACTCAATAGACTTCGACCGATACTCTCGCCAGCGTGAACAGGTACCGATGTGGTCCGTCCATCCGGATGGCTAAAGAATCAACTACCCACGAGCTTACGCTCGGGGTATGAAGGAGGGGTTAGTCAAACAGCGTAGCTGTTTGACCCTTGTCTAGAGTGCCTTGGTTTGCAATATATCTTTTAATGGTTTCAGCGTTTAGGCCGATGGTTGAAGCAAAGTAGCCTTCCGACCAAAGACTATCTATGCCCCAGTAGTGTTTCTTGAGGACGGGAAACTTGTGTTTAATATTGCGTGCAGTGTTAATTTTGACGAGGCGAACAACAGAGCCTACAGACATTTGTGGTGGTATGGAGATTAGGAGGCATAAGGTACAAAAACGTAGGCTTTTTTCATAAGATTTCATCCAACTTTTTCTTGCTCGGAGCAATGGATCCTGCTTGGAACATGGAGCTCAAGACTTTCTCTTTGTGCTTGCGTGACAAGCCTCTGTGAATCTCGACAATATCTCGGATGTGGGAGAAGTGGCCCTCAAGTGAGTTGGTGGTTCTTGGTATCCGCCTGTCTAGCTCAAAGGTGAACAGGAATTGTTTAAAGTGTCGCAAACTGTTAACTGCCTGGCGCAAGTTCTCGTGTGTCCAACTCCTTTCGCCCGAAAGTGGATGAACCGTTTTCTCGTTGAGAAAATCCCGATATCTCTCGACATACAGATACAGTCTCTTCTCGAAGGTTAGTCCATCTATTTCGTGCAAGCTTTTGGCCATGGCCAAAAGTACTGCTCCCGCTTCCAGCTCCGGTTTCCTTGTTGTCCCCTTGATGACCAAGCGTTCCATGTGCACGTGGCACATCTGGAAGGGAACGCCAGAAAAGGCCGTACGCAGGCCACTAAATCCATCTCCTGTCACAGAGGCAATATCATAGCCCGCATCTTCCAAGAAGCGTCTGCCCTCCAGATACGTGCTGGTTGTTTCGGCTTCACCGAAACTCCACCAAAGATTCTCCTTGCGCCACTGGTCACGAATGGCCGAGGCACACCAGCTTGAGTCCTCTGTCCGCTCACCGAACCACAATGAGTCAGCCACGACATTGACTCTGCGTGGCAAGTGCTCCTGCTTGGGCGCTCGGTATGAATCTAGCTGAGACTTGATCGTTCTCTTGTCTAGATTGTGTTTCTCCGAGAGTTCCCGGAGGGTTTGCTTTTCAAAAACATATTCTTTCCAAAGCTCTTTTTCTAAATGTATTTTCTGTCTTCTTTCCCCACTCCACTTCTTGTTGCAGTCACTGCAACTATACGTTTGTACTCCCCGCAGTACCCCTCGCTTCCTTGTGTTTCCCTTGCCACATGAGGGGCAAATCCTCTGTTTTTTTAGTCATGATACTTAACAAATAGCACTTCCGAGCCTTAACCACAAGCTGGGAAGGTCGAAACAGGCCTACGAAAATGTACTTTATGCCGATTAGGAGGTGAACATGGTCTTTGGTGAGTGGATCGGTGTTCGCCTCTTTGATATACAATTTTGGGTAGAAGGTGGTGATTTCGAGAAGTTTCCCGTACAGGTATTTCCAGAGTTCTGGGGTGATGACGGGATGTCGGTATTTGGTCGAAAGGACAATGTGGTAGTCGAGGAGGTATACGCAATGATTGTCACGTATGTAGCGTTGTGGCTTGGTCACACCTTACATGGTATCAGAGTGTGCGGCAATCTGGACACGGGCACTCACTCCAACCCACGAGCTTACGCTCGGGGTAGTTGCGTGGAATACATGTGAGCCCTTCTGCCCAATTTTATTGAAACCTTGTTTACGCAAGAACCGAATGACCTCTCTGGATCGGAGAGAGGGCAAGTGACTCATACCTCAACCATCTCCATACCCATAAAAGCTGGCTCTCCTAATGTAATACGGCGCCTATAAGCACTGTCGGTCTTTGCAACCTGAAGACATAGGCCTATAACTTCCCTGACGCGCTTGCGAAGTTCGGTAAGAGTTTTCGCTTGAGTATGGCAACCAGGCAAGGCAGGCACCGAGGCCACGAAAAAACCATCTTCATCCTGTTTGATAATGACCTTAAAAATTCTTTTAATGAACTACCTCGCAGCAAGCTGCGAGGAATGGACCTCTAAGAGATTCAACATAAACTCATTATAGCCTTCTATACAAAATGGGCAATAGCCCCCACAAGTACAGAGGGGAACCCTCTGGGGATTCTGGGGCTCCATAAAAAGCTTGCCTCGGGGTGTTAGCACCCCGAGTCGGAAAAGCTGGACTACGCCATGTCGGCACACCACCAAAACACTCCAGCAAGTAGTACGACCGCGCCCTCGAGAAAAAACAGGGCGGTAGTCGTGAACTCCAGCTCCATCCCAAACCAGAGCCAGGCGCTGAAAAGCACGGCTCCGGTGACTATCAGTCCGCGCCTAAAGGCAACGGGGTGTGCTTGATACAATGATGATCGGCCTGCTTGACTCCTTGTCTGCATGGCGAACCCCTCCAAGTATCAAGATACCACTTCAAATATAATTGTAAAGTGTTAGAACGTGTGTGAAAGGAAAGGAGAAAGTGAAGATGATGTGAGGCGACGAGAAAAGACAATGTCTCTAACAAGCCAAAGGCCAATGGCAAAGATGGCAAGGACAAGTGCTTGAACCGCTAACTCCGTATTGGCGAAGGCGTTGGTAAAGAAGCGGGCTGTATCGAATGGATGACTAACGTTAGGAGCATTCTGTACCACTCTATCTATCCAAACAAGTCGTGAGAAGATAAACATCGAGATAAGTGAGACATAGCATTTAATAGCAAATGGTGAGATAGCGCGACGTATATAATTTACCATGTATACCCGACGCATCACTTTTGTTTTTAAATTTGAATTCATATTGTTATTTTTATTTATTTTGATTTTGCCATATTTTATCAAACTCTTTCTTCGCTCTATGCACTCGCGTCTTAACTGCCGAAACACTAACTCCTAGCTCACTTGCTATCTCCTGTTGGGGCTTATCTTCCAGGAAGTGGAGCGAGAGTACCTGGGCCAGAGACTCCGGCATACGGGAGAGGACGGTAGCAACCGCATCTTTAAAGTTATCCCGTTCAAGGAGCCTGTATGCATGATCAGGCGCCAGGGCAAGTATTTCGTCGTCTACGTTTGCTACCATCTCCCCCTTCCTCTTTAACTTTTGATAATGGGTAAAGGTTGTATTCATTAATATCCTGTATGCCCAAGAGGAGAAAGTGGCCCCATCTTGTGGAGTAAATTTGGACCCATGGACGAATATCTTGGTAAAGACCTCTTGGACTACATCCTCTACCTCAGGCCTATCTCCCAGAATACGCCTAGCCTTACGCAGGAAGGCCGTCTCGTAGCGATCTACGATAATGCCAAAGAGGTGGGGCTTAGTCATGGAACAACTAAGAACCTCCTCGTCAGATAATTCCTCCGGTTTTACCTCTTCGTCTAAATATCCCATCCCGTTAGAAGTTACTTGCGACTAATTGTACTTGCTTAAACATATTGTATTGATATTATACACTTATACTTCTAACGGGATCCTACTTTCATTATATACAACTCTATGTTAGGGTATCAAAGTTATGCTGGAATACAATGAGATCAAAGGTGGCAAGTTTATTGTGATGGATGGCACTCCCTATGAGGTCCTCTCCTCGCACGTCTTCCGCAAACAACAGCGCAAGCCGGTAAACGATACCAAGCTCAGAAATCTTGTTACTGGCAAAGTAGCCGAGATCTCCTTCCACCAGAGCGAGAAGGTACAAGAAGCAGAGCTCGACACAAGGGAAGTCAAATTTATTTTCGCCAATAAAGGCCAATACACATTTTCCGATCTTAATGATTCATCCAAGCGCTTCATCCTTGATCCTAAAGTTGTTGGTGATTCTGGTAAATTCCTCAAGAGTAACACAATTGTGAGCTTGCTCGAATTTCAAGGCAAACTCCTGGGCGTAAAGTTACCTATCAAAGTTGAACTTAAGGTGACAGAAGCCCCACCATCTATCAAAGGCAATACCGCTCAAGGTGGCAATAAGGTTGTAGTGCTCGAGACTAATGCCACAGTGAACGCACCCCTCTTCGTAAACGAAGGCGACACTATTGTAATCAACACCGAGACAGGCGAATATGTCAGTAGAGTGAGTTAAGACGCAACAAAAGGAAGCAATGCCATGTGGCGGGCATATTTGACAGCTCGAGCAATCTTACGTTGATGCTTGGCACATACGCCTGTTGTACGCTTGCGCGATATGCGCGCGTACGGATCAAGATATTTTTTCAGGACTTCAGTGTCTTTGTAATCAATGTTGTTCTGATTGTTCACACAAAATTGGCATTGCATATTTTTAGGTGTTAGCTGTTAGGTACTAGGTATTAATTTTTAAAATGGGATGTCTTCTGGGTTAACGTTCTCCTCAGGATAATCTACTTCAACTGCTTCCTCCGGGGTCTTGGTTCCCTTGGCGGTTATTGTTTCCCCACCGCCATATCCTCCTGCCGAACCTCCTGTATTTGTAGCCTTGGGACCGAATTGAACCCTATCAGCCACAATCTCTGTACGATATTTCTTCTCTCCCGTACCCTTATCATCCCAACTCCTTGTCTGCATCCTTCCCTCCACTAATACGGAACTCCCCTTCTTGAGATATTGAGCCACAGTCTCAGCCTGCTTACCGAAAATTACAACGTTATGAAATTGGACATCTTCCTTTTTATTGCCCTCTTTGTCACGCCAAACCCGATTAGTAGCCACACCAATTGTTGTTACAGCGGCCCCTGTAGGCAAATTGCGGAGTTCCGGATCGCGAGTGAGATTCCCTATTACAATTGCTTTGTTGAGATACATCCCGTTAGAAGTTACTTGTTACTAATTGTACTTGCTTAAACATATTGTATTGATATTATACACTTATACTTCTAACGGGATACATATTATTTTATGCAACTTGAGTACTGGCAATAAGATTGTCTACCTCCTTTTCAATATCCGCCTCTGTTGGCTTTGCTCCCCCCACCTCTTCTTTCATCCTGCGTGGTCTCGCTCGAACAGGGACAACATCCTTCTTGGGAGCATGGATTAGGAGCATCCTAATGACAAAGCTAAGGGCATTAACCTCCTTACCAATATCCTCGATACTGGCCCCACTACTCTCGAAACGAACCCAACCGAAATGGCCTTGCTTGTACTTGGACCTCTTGCCACCGTTCGCCTTCTCTATTGTATAAGCGAGATTACGCAAGCGCGGGGTCTCGGAATAGGAAGTCTTGGCCTCATGTCGCCCTAGTATTTCCTCTATCTTGTTCATGCAATCAGGTAAAACAGATTCGGCTATGGCAGGCTCAATGATGAAAGCGAGCTCATAGAGCCCATCTGGCGCCAAAACGACACTTACCTCCTCTTTATTAACTATATTATCCATCGTTTGGCATATTAGCAAATTGATCCCATTTAGGCAACCTAGGTTGTCGATATACCGAAGGTTCGCTCGGCCGTGGCTGTAGTCAGGCTTGAAACTCTCTCTGGAGAAGTGCCCCTTACTCTTGCAATTTTCTTGATTATTTCCAAGATATAGGTCGGCTCATTGCGCTTGCCTCTATATGGCACTGGAGTAGCAAGGGGAGCGTCCGTTTCGATCAGGAAGCTATCGTCGGGTACATTCTTAATAGTCTCATCAACATCATCAGTAAAAGTGATAACACCAGGGAAGGAAACAACACAACCAATATCAAGATAGCGCTTGGCCGTGTTCCAATCTCCGGTATAGAAGTGGAGCACCCCATTTACCCCGTGAGAACGGATAAGGTCATAGCCATCCTCATAGGCGTTCCTGATATGCATCATCAGGGGCTTCTTCATTTCGCCGGCAAGTCTTATGTGCTCAAGAAAGAGAGCCTTCTGTACATCCTTACCCTCATCTGTCTTCTCCCAATAATAGTCGAGGCCACACTCGCCTATCCCAACTACCCTCTTATGTGAAGCAAGCTCTTTGTAGGCATTGTAATCAAACACTTCGTCTGGATTATCTACAGGATGTTTACCCACAGTAGCCCACCAACCGTTTGATTCAGCAATCTCTATCGCTTTCTTACTCATTGCAAGATCCGTGCCAATGGTAACGGTAGCAATCCCTGCCTCCTTCATACGCAAAATTACATCCGCTCGATCAGCATCATACTGTTCATCATTAAGGTGACTATGCGCATCAATAATCATAATTCACTCGGACTTTGTCTCGACCTCTCTTGCAAGCAAGAGAGGCATTAGCTACTTAATAAAGAAACCTGGACTCCTAAGTATACTATCATTTTTGACTCTAATAGTCTTTGCACCTGAAACGCTCAAATAAATCTCTCTTTCCTCGTCGAAAAGATGGCTATGCGCAACGAGTATCATATCTGATGTACACCAAGACTACCATAGCTTGACATTAATAGGAAAATATACTAGTAATAGAGATAGGAGGAAGGGCCAATGTAAGTGACGAACTTTTATTGTTCAACTACACACCTTCATATGAGGTCCGGTGCTCCCGCGTGGAGGTGCTCACAAGCACCAACACAAGGGAGATCCAATGAATAGAAAAATTGACGCGCTTGATCTAACGATTTCAATCCTCTGCTTTCGCATCTCGGAAGACTTCCGGGATAATGTACACGGCTGGAGAGGGATCACGGCTTTTCGCTACAAGTTGACGAAAAGCTTCTGTGAAATCGTGGATCAAATCCTTGTTTACCCGGAAAACTGGGGAAAGAAGGACGTTCTCAAGATTGACACAGGAGGGGTGAGCGAGAAGAGCCTCCGCGCTCATGGCATCCTTTTATGTTAACTCCCCACCTGTGGATATCCTGATTTGTTTTTTATCTGCAAGCCGAAAAACCTTTTAATTGTTAAGGAGCTGGAAATCTAGTTTGTTTTCTTTTCCTTTCTTTGCCTAAGCGTACTTCAGTTTCTGGTACACCACCTTGGCTATCTGATGCTTCAGACACCTAAGTGCCCAGAGCTTGGTCTTGCCTTCAGAGAGTTTGCGTTTGTAGTAGTCACGGCCGATTGGATCTCCCTTGATGGCTATCTGGGACAGAGCGATGACGTGGAGGGCTTTGTTCAGTTTTCTGTTGCCGAAGGGGTTGGTGTTCATCTTGTTGTGCCGGCCACTTGAGTGCGGTATTGGCACAACACCGGCATACATGGAGAAGTGATGCTTGTCCGCGAAACGTCTGACTGTCACCACTTCTGTCACTATGGCGCAGGCGGTGAGCATACCACAACCGTGGAGAGCGAAGAGGCTCAAGACTTCTTTAGATGTTCTGCCAATTGTCTCGATTTCCCTTGCTATCGTATATATCTGGTTCTCGACGAAGAGCAGTCTCTCCAATCGTCTTGTGATACTCGTGGATGAGGTTGTCCCGTTGTCCCCAAGATCAGAAAGGAACCACCTGATGGACTTCTTGCTGAATGATCTGGGACAGTGCTCTCGATAACTCTCGGTATAGTGGAGATGGATGAGAGCATGGAGTTGATTCTTGAGAATAGTCTTCTGTTTGGTTAAGTCTCGATGTTCCATGAGGAGAAGATTCAAGCTCTCTGATGTTTGGAGTTCCCCAGTGTTTGCTATACTTTCCACGGCGGGCAGTGTCTCTTCGTATTTGGAGAGGATGACTTTGCCCACCCTCTTTGCGTCGACACTGTCACTCTTGTGACGCTTGGTCGACTGCTTGCGTTCCCGCTCTGTGAGGATGGCGGGAACGTAGCGTATATGCCAGCTCTCTTGTCTTAACTTCTCCACGATATGGTAGCCATAGCTATTGACGTCTTCCAGACCAACGATGATGTTCTCCTTCTCTCCCATCTGCGAGAGCCAGCCGATGTATACAGTTAGGTTAGCGTTTGAGAAGTCGATCCGGCCACACTCCTTGCCCCAGGCATTCATGGCCACAGCACTGTGACTATACTTGTGGACATCAACACCAACAACGATACTCTTCTCGTTCAGTGTGTTCATTTGTGTTTGTGATTGATTGTTAAAGATCGCCATCGACCTTAAGACATCACACACCCAGCGTATCCCTTTATCTTAAGCCATCCTTCGTAGCTTTAGCGAAGAAAGAGGCAACATTCTATTTAACCAAAGGAGTGCAACGTCTCATGTTTCTAGCCGGGTAGTCTGACCGAGGCCGCTCCGATGCAAGATCGGAGAGCAGGATGCCATGAACCACGGCCAGAAGCATGCGACCTTAGAAAATCTAACATAGAATGTCTGACAGATTGGCGCGCAATTCTGTTGATGGTGGCCGTGTCATCTACGCCGTAGACACTCGCAAGGTTGTGTCTTTGCGCTTTCCGACATTTTGGTTTGAACCAACTCCGCAAGGGCTCTTCATGTTGCAAGTGGCGTTTGGTCAATCCAAGTATTACTCCGATAATCTGTCCGAGAATATCAAGCGTGGCATCCGCCAAAAACTGCGAAAAGGTCAGTGGCTCTCCAAGGCTCCCTTTGGCTATGTGAATAATCCACGATTGAGGAATATCGAACCTCATCCTGTGCTTTCCAAGATTGTTATTCGTGCCTATGAGGAATACGCCAAAGGGGTGCATACCCTCACCTCACTAGGGAGATTTTTGGCGGACTTGGGCGTGATGTCATCTAACCAAACACCACTTGCCAAATGGTCCATCAAACGCATATTAACCAACCGTGCGTATCTCGGCTTCGTGAAGCACGGCAAGGAATGGTTTGATGGCACATTTGAACCCATTGTCTCTCCCGCATTGTTTGAAGCCGTGCAAAAGATACTGAAGATCAAGGAGCGGCCGCGCCAGAGAAAAGTTAAGCATGATTTTCCGCTTACGGGTCTCTTCCGTTGTGGCGAGTGCGACAGTATGTTCTCCGCCCAGTGGGCCATCGGCAAATCCGGTAATCGTTATCGGTATTATCGATGCTCCAAGAAGCGCGGCCGCTGTGGCCAACCATATATCCAAGAAAAGGAGTTGGCCACCCAGATCAGAGCACGGCTTCAATCAATCTCGCTGTGCGATGCGTATACTGATTGGATGTTGGCCAAAGTTGACGAGTGGCAAGCTAATGAAAAGAGTGTATCGCACAGCGAGGTTCACCAGCTTTCAGAGGCTATTAAAACGAGTGAAGCACGCCTGGAGAAATTGGTGTCTGTGTATCTCGATGGTGATATTGAAAAGGTTGTGTATCTAAAAAAGAAGGATGAGTTGATGCGTGCCTCACTCGTCAACAAGGAAAAACTGAAAGCTGTTGAACGCGGGAGAAACAATTGGGTCGAACCCCTGCGTAATTGGATTTTAGATACGAAACAGGCCAATTTTTTGTCTCTTTCTGATAATCTCTACGAGATTAAAGCTTTTGTGCAAAAAATTGGAACGAACCCCATAATTCGTGATCGCACCGCCCGCTTCAGCCCGCCCGCCCCGAGCCAATTCGTGAGTGCCCGCCGAGCCCGATTGCAGACGCCCGCCGCCGCCGAGCCCACACCCGATTCGCTCAATTTTTCCGAAGTCTCGATTTGCGGAGGGGGGGAGATTCGAACTCCCGGTGCCTTTCGACACACTACCTTTCCAGGGTAGCGCACTAGACCGCTATGCGACCCCTCCTTCGCTACGTTTCGGAGGGCAGGCCCTCCAATGTGAGCTCATACTAGCATATATGGCATGATATAATGAAGCCTAATTTAATATTGTACTTATATGACTCTAAAGAGCGTTGCCGGAATGGTGTGTTATGTGAAGGATGTTAAGCAGACGGCTAAGTTTTATAGAGCCCTTGGATTTAAGGTTGATAAGCAGACCAAGGATTATTTATCTATTTACTTGAAGTTGTTTTGGATTGATTTCCATAATTTTGCTTCGGAAGATAAACCGGAGTTTAAGAAGGAGGCTCGAATGGCTAATAAGGGCGCGGGCTTGTACACGTATCTTAGTGTTGACGACGTGGACAAAGCTTACAAAAGTCTGGTAAGTAAGAAGTTTAAGCCTTCGAGCAAGCCTCGTGACTGGCCATGGGGCAATCGCGAGTTTGTTATCCGCGATCCAGATGGGTATAAGTTGGTAATTTTCAAAAAGATTTAGTGCTAAAATTAGTAACATATGGCCAAAGGACAAGACAAGAGAAAGGAGAAGAAGAAGCCCAAGAAAGGGAGCAAGTAATTGCTGGAGAGAATAGCCCTAAGGGAATAACCACAAACTACTTTGTGATTATTTTTGCTTGTGGTTGAAGAGATGTATGAAAGATACAGTTTAGGCGTATCTCGGGTAATCTATCCACATGTTGGGAATGTTTTTATGCATGGCCAGATAGGAGTACAATAAGAAAACCTTTATCAATAACACACTATCAATATTAAATGGCCACAAAAAGAACATCTCGGGCGAAGTCAGTAAAGAAGATTAAGAATGTGGTTAAACGAGATGGTAGGGTGGTTCCTTTTGATAAAGATAGGATAACTGTGGCCGTAGGTAAGGCCATGACAGTTGCTCTTGAGCATGTGGAGGGTGGGCCGGAACGGGTTCGTGACGGTGTGGTGGCGGAACTAATGCACAATTTGTCGCTCAATAGTGCGTACGTGCCTACTGTTGAGCAAGTTCAAGACATCGTAGAGCGACAATTGATACTGAACCAATTCCCCGCTACGGCTAAGGCCTATATTCTATACCGTGAGAAGCATGCCAGGATGCGGGCTGAGGGGCGTGAGGTACCCGAGAAGGTGCGTAAGCTTGCCGAGGAGAGTGCCACTTACTTCCCCAACAAGCTCTCTGAGCTCGTCTACTACACAACCTACTCCAAATGGATGCCTGAGGAGGGGCGACGCGAGACTTGGCTTGAGACAGTAGGGCGTTATGTTGACTTCATGCGCGAGAACTTGGGCGAGAAGTTGACAGATAAGGAATATGAAGAGATAACAGAGTCTATGCTTACCATGAGCTCTATGGGTTCTATGCGTCTTCTCTGGTCTGCCGGACCGGCAGCTCGGAGGAGTAATGTTTGCGCTTACAATTGCTCATTCATCGCTCCTTTGTGTTGGCAAGATTTCGGTGAGATTATGTACATTTCGATGTGTGGGACGGGACTCGGCTTTTCCGTTGAGCAACAAACAGTGGGCTTGTTACCGATGATTGCCCGCCAGAGTGGCAAGAAGTTGCCCACTCATTTCGTGGAGGATGATAAGGAGGGCTGGGCCAATTCGCTAGTGCACGGCATGGACGCTTGGAGTAAGGGATTTGATGTTGAGTTTGACTACAGTAAGGTTCGTCCATCTGGCGCACGACTTGTAGTTATGGGAGGCCGGTCATCTGGTCCTGACCCACTTCGTCGGTTACACTCCTTCACTCGTGAGCGCATGCTCTCACGTCAGGGACGCCGACTGACATCTCTGGATGTCCACGATATTATATGTATGGAGGGCGAAATCGTTGTAGCCGGGGGAGTGCGTCGTTCGGCTCTGATTTCCATTTCCGACCTTGATGATGTGGAAATGCGAGGGGCTAAGAACGGACAGTTCTATCTTCAGAATGCCCAACGAGCTATGGCCAACAACTCCGCTGCATATAATGAGAAGCCGTCTGTGGCCACCTTCCTCGATGAGTGGAATAGTCTGGTGCGTTCCGGCTCCGGCGAGCGCGGTATCTGGAATCGTGGCAGTCTTAGGCATCAACTACCTGTGCGTAGGTGGAAGCTCTTCGAGAAGGATCTGCATAGGAGTGGTGTTAATCCCTGTGGCGAGATCGTTCTTAAGTCTAAAGAGTTTTGTAACCTAACAGAGGTATGCGCGCGCAAGGAGGATACCGAAGAGACTTTGATGGAGAAGGTACGCATTGGGGCTATCTTGGGTACTTATCAGGCCACCCTCACCAATTTCGGCTATCTCTCACCGGAGTGGAAGAAGAATTGCGAGGAGGAAGCCCTGCTTGGTGTATCTATAACCGGTCAATGGGATTGCCCGGCCTTGCGCAACCCCAACACTTTCCGCAAGCTCAAGGAAGTAGCTATCGAGACTAACCGTGAGTATGCGGCCCGCTTCGGTATCCGCCCATCGGCCGCTATTACTTGCGTTAAGCCTTCCGGTAATACATCACAACTCTTCAACTCGAGCTCGGGCATGCATCCTCGGCACTCCCCTTACTATATCCGTCGGGTGCGCATCGAGGGCCACAATCCAATCTTCAAGATGTTCAAGGATGCCGGGGTGCCCTACTTCCCCGAGGTTGGTCAGACCGTGGATAACGCTACCACCTTCGTTCTTGAATTTCCGATCAAGGCGCCGGATAAATCCATCTTCAAGGATGATCTTACGGCCAAGCAACAACTTGAGTACTGGAAGATGGTCAAGGAGAGTTATACCGAACACAATCCGAGTACTACTATATCCGTGGGTGAAGGGGAATGGCTTGAGGTGGCTAATTGGATATACGAGCATTGGGATCTTGTAGGTGGTCTGTCTTTCCTGCCTCGTTCCAATCATGTTTACCGTCTTGCTCCATACGAAGAGATAACTCGTGAACAGTATGATGAACGCGTGGCTAAGTTCCCTTCAATTGACTTTGCCAAACTTGTCCTCTATGAATATGATGATGTTACCTCGGGAGCTAAGGAGCTTGCTTGCGTCTCGGGCGTCTGCGAAATAGACGTCTCCACTTCCGACCTAGTCAAGGAAGTCAAAGCGTAGTAAGATAGCAAATATGGATGAAGAGAAGATACTAAAATCTATAGATAAAGTTCAAAATAGCCTAAATGGGCTGATCGAGACTGTCAGTGGTATACAGCAGGAGTTATCTTCGTTCAAGAAGGAAACGAGAGAAGATTTCACTGAAGTGAAAGAGGGAATAAAAGAACTTAAGGCTACCGCAAACGTTACGGATAAAATTCTTGAACAGCACCCTATCGAAAGGATTGAGCGAATCGAGACTACGATCAACCTCCCGATGTTCGTCCCCACTGTATCAGAAGAATAAGGAGACTCAACAGAGCCGTGTTTTGATGTAAGTTTGACAAGATGGCACTGTATGTGCTATTATTACGGGCAGTAACGAACGGCTTTTGAGGACTGGAAAACAGACCTCGTAAGGCGAGCAAATCTCGCCTTGGGCAATTACGCCAGGAGCCGAACAAACGTAGTTCTCCGAAAACCGGAGGTAAGCAAAAATGACAGAGACAAAGAAGTACTTGCTGGCGTGGGCGGTCTTCATGGTGCTCCTTGGTGGGTTTAATCGCTTTATCGACAAGGACCAGACTAAGTATTTTCTGGTCCGTCAGGCGATGGCCAAGGAGATGGTGAGAAAAGCGCTCAAGCTCCCAAGTCAGCGCCCAAGCGGTCCGTCCGAAATGGACGTGGTTGCCAAAGCCTTCTACACCAGCCTGATGGGAGAGGCTGGGGCGAAGGGCTGGGTTGTTAAGGCGGAGCCGCTCATCTACACAACGAGTGCAACCTTCGACAACTTCGATCTCGAAGGCGAAAGACGCCGGGGTGTGAGTGACTATGATCTGTGGCGTCTGTACCGCACGGGCGAGTGGGAGCTGAAGAGCTTCCTGCATATCCGCGAGAACGTAAACGGCAGGGACCAGTTGCTCTTGAGTGGCTGGATCAGGATCGATAACCGGGGTGGTTGGGGCTTCACGGCCGGGAGCTATTATCCGGAGTTTGAAGCACCACAGGTTCCGTTATGGCCCGGGTCAGCTCTGCTCACACGAGTCCTGCTCATCTCGGGGGTTGCACTCATGCTCCTTGTCATCGGCTCGCTCTTTGCGCCGGCATCATCAAGGCTGTAGGGAAGCAGACGCAACAACTCTCTGGAGACGCGAAACGTCTCCGCGGGGCGAGCAAATCTCGCCTTGGGCAATTACGCCAGAGAGTAACGCATCAAGAACACTTCCGAAAATCGGAAGGAGGAATCATGCGCAAAGACGTTTTGAAGTTCGTGGCAAGCCTGATCGGGTTCGTGCTCTGTATTGGCCTGGTCCACATCCCCGGCATTCTGGGCCTGGTTGCAGTGGTCGGACTCTGCCTTACCACCGGAATGGTCGCACATTACTTCGACATGATACGATATGGAGTAGTGGCGCGAAGAGCCCGAAGACGGCGTTACCGTGAGTATCTGGATATCGCCAATCTCACCCACGAAGATGTCGACTTCAGCAGTGCGCAGATCCTGCGGGTCGTCTACGAAGAGGCGCAGACCCTTCAGAGACTCTTTATGGTCAATCAGACGGTGCAGAAGAACTCCGCACTCAGGGAGATTCACTTTCTGGTTTCCAGGCACACGGATGAGATGAAGCAGGCCTTCTGGGCCAGGGTCGAGCTAGTGAAGGAATTTAACCCAGATCGAACTCTGCCAACCACGGTTGAGGGATTCGCAACCATGACCGTTGCCTAGCCTCCGGTAACAAGCGGGCAACCCGATGCGCAAGCTCTGGGTTGTCCGTAACACAAAGGGTGTTATCATATTGATAGTACCATTTGGGTTACGTTAAGTAATGTTAAAAATCAGTTAATAATTAAGTACAAAATAACATGAAGTTTAATCCATTCGAAGGGTATAGTGTGAAGAAGTATGATGCGGCTGCGGAAGAACTTAGGAAAGCTAAAGTCAAGGCAGAAACAGAAGAAAGTAAAATAAGTACAGCTATGGATTCCCGAAGTCTTGAAGATAAAATGGCAGAGAATAATATACCAGGTGGCGCGGCGGCCTTTCGTGCTAGTCAAAAAGTTAAGGGAGCTCAAGTGAAGGTAGACGCGTTGTTTGTTAAGGCTCGTGAGGAGGCAGATGCCGAAGACGCAAAGAGACATCCTCTAGACGTCTAGCGCACAAGCTAACCTAGATTTGCTAGTATGCAAGATTGTGGTACAATACTTGCGGTGTGTTGGGTAGCTACTGTAGTCGGACCCGCCGTCGCCGAAAGGCTATGGCGAGGTGCTGGCGCAGAGGAAAGTCCGGACTCGCGTCCCGCGTAGCTTGCAAGAGCGAAGTGGGAAAAGGTAGCAGGTAACGCCTGCCAGGGGTAACCCTAGAGATGCGAACAGTGACGAACCGATTAAGTTCGGGTGCAACGGCTAAATTCTTACCTGCGTGCAAGTATCGGGTCTCGCTTAAGCGGGAAGCATACGCAAAGATCCGCCCGGTGACGGGCGAGACAAGACAGATAGCTATCGCAATTTTGCCTATCGTAGATAGTTGCAAAATTGACATCCAGAATTAGACGAGGGGCATATCCTTCGAGTACTCAGGATGCTCAATCTTGCAACCACCTGCGGTGGGCAAGATTGGCACAGAATCCGGCTTATAGACACACCTAAGCCACCGTCGCTCGAAAGAGCTATGGCGAGCCGAGCAAAGTCAAAAGGCTCGACCGTAAGGTCGAGCCTTTTGCTATTTAGTTGTCGGTTAACAATTTGAGCTTGGGACGGCCTCGACGAAGGCCACTGCTCTCGGCGAACTTCTCTAACTCGGAAATGTTGTAGACCCGGTAGCCATTCTTATTGCGACTGGCCTTTAGGCGACCACTCTTATCCCAGTTGCGAAGAGTTTCCACCGATACTCGGAGGATCTCCCCGGCTGAGCGTATTGTCACAAGTCCCTTAGGCATATACAATTGAATTGTATATGGAAGAAAGAGAAATTTCCAGTCCTAGGAGGGGCCACAATCGAGGCCTGTTTGCAATTCTTGCTCTGGCAACTTTCCTGTTGCCTATTGCCCTTGTTCCATGGGGAGTCTTTTACCAGGGCGCCGATAAGACCTTTATTTTCATAATTTTCGCTATTTTGGCTTGTATTTTCTGGATTATCGCAAGGATTGTAGACGGGCAGATTGTATTTCCTAGATCAATGATATTACTTGGAGCCGTGTTCGTAACTCTCGCTTATCTCCTGGCGGCCATCTTTTCAGTGAATAGCTACAATTCCTTCTCGGGTACTCTCTTCGATAATGGTACATACTGGGTCATATTCTTGCTTATGGTACTTATCTATTTGTCGAGTATTGCCGTTAAGACTTTCCCTCGGGTGGTCACCATCTTCTCAGCCATATTTGGAGCAGGCATAATATTATTCCTTTCCGGCGTCTTACACTTGATTCTAGGGTGGAACTTCGGGATATTAGGGCCGGATAAGACATCCAACTTGCTTGGCTCCTGGTACAGCCTCATCTCCTTTTTCGGCCTGATTGTAGTCATTGCACTTGCTTTCCTTGAATTTGGTCCCGCGCTCTCGTTCTGGCGTAAAGTTAGTTTCCTTTTCCTGATTCTTTCTCTCTTAGCCGTATTTGTGGGTCAGCTAATGATGACTTGGATCATCATTCTCGCGTTCACATTACTTATTTTCTTGTTCAAGCTTGTAATGATGAGGAAAGGAGGAGGGACCTTTCCTCTATATGCCCTCGTGCTAATCCTGCTTTCATTCGTATTTATCCTACTTGGTGGCAGTGGAACCAAACTAGGTACTGTAGCCGATAATATCATTGTGGCTCCAGTGGAGGTCCGACCCTCTTGGCAGGGTACATACTCTGTTGTTAAGGCAAGTGTCATTACTCGACCGATCCTTGGTTTCGGTCCCAATCTCTTCTCACGAGCTTGGGTTAGATACAAGCCACTGTCTGTTAATACAAGCGAGTTTTGGTCTACCGATTTCAATCATGGAGTGGGGTATATTGCCGAATCCCTGGTTACTGTGGGCATACTTGGCTTCCTTGCTTGGCTCTTCTTCCTGTTTGCTATTTTCCGACTTGCCACAAGACGGGCAACTTCACCCTTTTTCTACCCCGCAATTTTTGGCAGTCTCTACGTATGGGTACTGGCGTTCGTTTATATACCGGATCTTGTGTTGCTCGCCATGGGAGCCATCTTAACGGGAATGGCCATGGCTATTGCCACTATGGATGGCAATCTTAATGTTGAGATAGTCTCCACTCGTCTCCACTCACGGAACAAATATCTCGCTATCTTAATTCTTGTTATTCTTTTGCTCGGGTCACTCTCCATCGGCTACCTGTATATACAGAAGTATCGAGCTTTAGGCTATCAGAAGGAGGCTGACAGGGTAGTTGGGAGCGATCTTGTGGCTGCGCTTAGGGCTCTGGATAAGGCCACGAGTATTGACAAATCCGAACTCTACTACAGATCTATTGCCCAGGCTAATCTCTCTATCTTAGCTAATCTTGTGGCCAATCCGGGGAATACAGACAACAACATTTTAAATCAAGAATTTTTGCGCTTGTATAACGAAGCATTGAAGGCCGCGCGACTTGCGGTAGAGATCGATCCGAGCGGGTATATCAACTGGGTCCTCTTGGGAAATGTTTATGAGAGCGCCACGCCACTTGGGGTGGATAAGGCTTATGAGAATGCCAAGGACGCGTACAACCGCGCGGCCATAGAGAATCCGACAAGTCCATTTGTAGCTTTCGAGCCGGCCCGTCTTGAGGCCGCTCACAATAATCCCAAGGGGGCAGTGGATTACTTGAATCGCTCAATTAACCTTAAACCCAACTACTCCAGAGCATATATATTTGCCGCTCAATTGGCGCTCTCCAGAGGAGATCTTGAAACTGCCATAGAAACAAGTGAACAAGGTGTCAAGGTGGCACCGGGAGATTTCAGCGTATATTTCCAGTTGGGTTATCTCCTGTTCCAGAAAGGGGATTACAATCGGTCTGTAACTATTCTGGAGCAGTCAATATCACTTAACCCCCAATATGCAAATGCAAAGTACTTCCTTGGGCTTGGATATGACAAGATTGGCCGGTCCAAAGACGCAGTCAAAATTTTTTCAGAAATATTAAGTACCAATCCGGAAAATAGTGAGATAGCTCACATCCTGGGTAATCTTAGAGCTGGTAGGGCAGCTCTGTCCGAATAACGTGGTTGAGAAGTTTAGGAAGATCTTCGGTAGTTCGCTTCTGTCATTAAACGAGGTGGCGCTTGTTCTCGGCTTATCGGCGATTGCCTCCCAGATTCTAGCCCTTATTCGTGATCGCATATTCGCGTATACCTTCGGCACAGGCAGGACTCTCGATATTTATTACGCCGCTTTCAAGATTCCGGATTTCCTCTTTGTTACGGTTGCTTCCCTTGTTTCCATGACCGTCCTTATCCCTTACTTTACCCGTGAGTACAACAACAATAAGGAGGGCGCTAAGATATTCCTTGATTCTGTTTTCACTGTTTTCTTTTGGATGCTTATAGTCTCGGCTATTATCACCTTCTTCCTCATACCCAAGCTCTCTTACTTCGTGGCGCCCGGTTTCAGCCTGGGTGAACGTTTGGAATTTATCAAGCTATCTCGTGCCCTCCTCTTCTCACCGTTGTTCCTTGGTTTATCCGGACATATCGCAAGTATTGTTCAGTCTTTCAAGAAGTTTTTTGTCTATGCCCTGTCGCCAGTTCTCTATAATGTTGGTATCATCATTGGGATTCTTTTCTTTTACCCCCACTTCGGCCTTATGGGTCTTGCCATGGGTGTGATTTTAGGTTCGATCTTCCATTTTGCAATTCAGTGGCCGACTGCTAAGGCCACTGGCTTCGCTCCAAGTTTTACCCGCAAGATACTCTGGCCCAAGGTTCGAGAGGTTCTCCTTGTTTCCGTCCCTCGGACTCTAACTCTTGGTTCAGCTCAACTGGCAGCTATCTTGATTACCTCTTTTGCCTCGTTCCTCTCGGCCGGTTCCATAGCTGTTTACAATCTTGCCTTCAATCTCCAGTCCGTTCCACTATCTATTATCGGTGTCTCATTTTCTATGGCCGCCTTTCCTACGCTTTCGGCCCTCTTCGCTGTGGGCAAGAAGGAGAGCTTCATCCGTGAGCTCTCACAAGCGGCAAGGCAGATCATATTCTGGTCTCTTCCCGCCACGGCCCTTTTCATAGTTCTTCGAGCCCAGATTGTACGCACCATATTCGGCTCTGGACGCTTCGATTGGACAAGCACGCGTCTGGTAGCCGCGGCTCTTGCCATCTTCGCTATCTCGCTTGTGGCTCAGGGGCTCGTCTTTCTTTTCGTTCGTGGTTATTACGCTACCGGCCGAACAAGAGCGCCTTTATATAGCAATATTGTTTCGGCCATAATAATAGTTGCTCTTGCTCCTTCACTGCTTTATTTGTATTCTCACATCGAGATATTTCGCTATTTTATCCAAGCACTATTACGCGTTACCGATGTTCCGGGGACAGAGATACTTATGCTTCCTCTTGCTTATAGTATAGGTATTATTGTTAACATGATCTTACATTGGTACTTTTTTTCGCGGGAGTTCGGCTTCTTGCCTGTCTTTTCCACTTCACTTCGACATCCTCTCTATACGGCAATTTTGTCTGGCTCGGTAGCTTATGGCGGGCTTGCCATTTTCGACGGCCTCTTTAACCTTGACACGCTTTCGGGCATCTTCCTCCAAGGTTTTCTCTCCGGCACACTGGGTATTATTTCCGGAGTTGCCTTACTTTATCTCCTGAAGAATGAAGAGTTCAGTGCATTAATAAGCGCCCTTGGCTACAAGTTCTGGCGTAGCTCCGCCATCCTCCCACCCCCCGAAGACCTCCCCCAGTAGAGCAAATATTTGACAAAATGGTACTATCTGTGCTAGTATTACTGGTGGGAAAGAGAGGTGAAGAGTTATGATTGGTTCGACTTGGGATCACCTACGACAGCAGAACCGTGCGGAGGTTCTTGATTCGACGAGTAGGATGCGGGATCACGCCCTGGGCATATCCGTGCAGTCGAGCTATAGCTCAAGAGCTCTTCGCGACAGGGTGCTCCGTCTTGCGAGTTCGTACGTCCATGCGATTCGGGCGATTGAGGAAAGTCAGCCGATTCGGCCTGGCGAGTCGCTGTACGACCTCATCATGGAGGATCAGGACTTCGTTGATGAGGTCGGATACTTCGATGAGGAGCCTGGTCACGAGTATAATGGTGGGCTCGATCTTTCCTAGGTCAGCTTTTTTCAAAAGCGGGGGTGTGCTACGGCGCACCCCCGCTTTTCGTTTTTTATGTCATATCATGAGTGTCCGATTTAAGAAACGATCGTGGGTTAATTAGGACGAATTTCTTACTAGCCCTTGCAGTTTTTTTGAGGTGTGGTAGTTTAGGCGAGGAGGTGAAGGTATGCGGAAAGTGTTTTTTGCTACATTGCTTGGTTTTTTCGTACTCGCGTGTGGCACAGGTCGAGAACAGCGCCAACCAGTTTCAAATCCGACAAGGCCAAGATCTATTCAGGGATTGCGCTACGAAGAAGAGATTTTCTACACCAAGAGTTCTCTGGACAAGATGATTCGCTGGCATGATGATTCCAATCGGGTTACCTGCTGGACATGGGGTGGTACTAGGGTGGGTGGTGGGATTTCCTGTTTGCCCGATTCTGCAATTGGACGAATCAGTGGTAAGCCAGAAGTTGAGCAAGGTGGAGGGAAGTGAAGTACGGGGTGGGGGGCGACTCTCCCACCCCGCTTTTCGTTTTTATCCCGTTAGAGGAAATCACATGGGTCCTCTAACGGGATTTATGCTAGGATAGGCAGGTGCAAAACATACGGAACTTTTCAATTATCGCGCATATTGACCACGGCAAGTCCACCCTAGCCGATAGGATGCTTGAGGTTACGGGTACGATAGAGAAGCGTAAGATGCGCGATCAGGTGCTTGACCAGATGGACATAGAGCGTGAGCGTGGCATCACCATCAAGATGCAACCGGTTCGCATGGTATACCATGCGAACCGTGCTGAGCTTAGCGAAGTACCGGACTACATCCTCAACCTCATAGATACTCCCGGGCACATCGACTTCTCATACGAAGTCTCGCGGGCACTCACCGCGGTGGAGGGAGCCATACTCTTGGTAGATGCCAGTCAGGGTGTGCAAGCCCAGACGCTCTCTGTCCTTGCCATGGCCCGCGAGCAGAAGCTTGTCATAATACCGGTTATCAACAAGATTGATCTGCCACATGCGGACGTGGAAGGGACCAAAGAGGAAATTATGAAACTTCTTGATTGTAGTGAAGATGAGATATTGGCCGTGTCAGGCAAGACAGGGGAGGGCGTAGAGAAATTATTGGAAGAAATAGTGAAGCGTATACCCCCACCTGAGCCGTCTAATGTATCTGGCTTCCAATCTTTAGTGTTCGACTTCTCATATGACACACATCGCGGAGTGATACTCTATGTGCGCATATTTTCCGGTTCTGCCGAGCGCCTAGATAAGCTCATCTTTGCATCTTCCAAACGCGTCTTCGGCGCACTTGATGTCGGTATCTTCGTTCCTACGGAATTATCCAAGTCACAATTAAGTGAGGGTGAGATAGGATATATTGTGACAGGTATTAAGGAACAGGGCGTGGCTCGCATTGGCGATACTATTACGGGCGCCAGTCACCCGGCGCCAAGCTTACCCGGCTTCGGTAGGCCTGATCCTGTGGTATGGGCTAGTGTTTATCCGGAGAATCAGCCCGCCCGAACGACTGACGCCGTTCAGTCGGGCGGGGATCACTTCCATTTATTACGCCAATCACTTGAGCGACTCTCCCTTTCTGATTCATCACTCTCATTTGAGGAAGAGACAAGTGGCACTTTAGGTAGAGGATTCAGATGTGGATTCCTTGGGATGCTCCACTTGGAGGTGGTAACAGAGAGGCTCAAGCGCGAGTTCGGTATGCAACTTATTGTGGCTACTCCCACTATCACTTACTATATTTTAGACAATAAAGATAAGCGCTACGCTGTGTACTCGGCTGTCTACTTCCCCGATGAGGGCACATATAAGAAGGCTTATGAACCGTGGGTAGATGTCACCATTATCACTCCCAATACATACCTAGGCAGTATTCAGAAATTATTCTTCGAGCACGAGGTGGAGAGTGGCGATATGGAGAATCTCTCGTCTGATCGTGTTCGGGTGGTGGGGGCTATGCCTCTGCGCGAGCTTATGCGAGGTTTCTTCGACGAACTCAAGAGTGCCTCAAGTGGTTATGCCTCACTCTCGTATGTTAAGAAAGAGGAGCGGGAGGCGGATATTGTGCGGATGGATATGCTTATTAATGACGAGAAGATCGTGGCCTTCTCTCGGGTGGTAGCCCGTCGAAGAGTGGAGAAGGAGGCCGAGGTGGCTACAGACAAATTGGAGGAGCTCATTCCCAAGCAGATGATCGAGGTTAAGATCCAAGCTCGGGCTTTGGGACGCATCATTGCCGCTAGGCGCAAGTCTGCTATGCGCAAGGATGTCACAGACTATCTCTATGGTGGCGATATTACAAGGAAGATGAAATTGCGGGAGAAGCAGAAGAAGGGTAAGAAGAAGATGCAAGCTCGTGGCACGGTCCAGATTCCCCAGGAGGCCTACCTCAAAATGTCCAAAATTTAACTGAAGAGGCTGGGGATATACAGGAGCACCATGCCTATTATCATAAGTACAGCCAATACTTTCCAAATAGACTGAATCTTTTTTTGATTGCGTTTCTCGAATATCATTAAGGAGATTATAATACTATCGTGGCATCATTTCAAGTTAAATCGAAAAAGAAGAGGTACGATAAGCGCGGACCTATCTATCATGGCTGGCGGAGAGTCTTGTATTCTCCCTTTACCATAATTGTCTTGATGGTGTTTGTAGCCCTTCTTGGTCGGTCGGTTTTTAGGGTATATCTTAAGTGGGATAGGAGTCGGGCCGAAGTATTAGAGGCTCGGGCACGGTATGATAAGGAGGTTAAGAGGCAATCTAGTTTACAGGCGGATGTTGCGCGTCTTAAGACTGAGAGGGGGTATGATGAGGAGGTAAGGAGCACCTTCCCCCTTGCTAAGCCCGGAGAAGGGGTCATAATCATCGTTGACAAGGGGGCAACCTCTAGCTCACAATAGCCGAGCAAGCGGGCTTGCCTCGCCGGAGCGTAGCGGAGGTCGGAGATAGTCGTAGACTGCGGGATTAGTTTAGTGGTAAGACGCGACCTTCCCAAGGTTGAGGCACGGGTTCGATTCCCGTATCCCGCATAAAAATATCTAATGGTGGCTAGTATCTCAGTATGTGCATAAATGCGTGAAGTGCGATATGCTTAATTTGAACAACTAACATGTTAAAAAAAATAGACAGTACAAATTTGTACAAACTGATAATAAGAAAACTACTAAGTTTAATATTGTTTTGCTTTAGGAGTAGAACAGCGCAGAATTTGATTATGTGGCCCATCGCGAAGAGGTTTTTAGGTCTCACATATTCTGAGGTTGTTACGTTCTATAATGGATTGAAAATACGCGTTTGGTTATCTTACCTTGATATGCATAACAGGATACTACTGTTTTACAGTAATCGCGTTTCACTAGCATGGGAACCGCAAACTGCTCGGTTATTTGTGCGCTTACTAGAAAAGGCAGAGAAGATAGTGATTGCTGGAGCGAATATAGGCTATTACGTCATCATTGCCGCAAATAAGAAAAATACAAAAGTCATCTCCTTCGAACCAGTCGATGAAATTAGGACACATTGTCTTCAAAATTTACGTCTTAACAATTTGAAAGCAACTATAGAAAAAGAGGCACTAGCTAGGAAAATTGGAGTTGCGGAACTATTTGTAAACTCCGGTGATTCCACCCTATTGCATTCGGAAGGTCACGTGGGGGGGGTAGACTTGTACCAACTATATCACTTGATGATTACTGTTTAGCCAACAAAATATTACCCGACCTTATTCTGCTTGATGTAGAGGGTTTTGAAATTGAGATATTTCATGGCGCTGACAAGATATTACACCAGTACGATGGAGAAATAATCTTTGAGATTAACTTCAAAGAACTTAAACGAGCGCGAATTCTCACAACCGATATTATCGCTTTACTTAGGAAATATAATTTTGAGGTATTTGTTATTAAAGATAATTATTTTCACTCGGCCCCAATGAAGTCAGCAAGTGACAAATTGGAACTTGTTCCGTTCTCGGAAACCTATTGTTCTGAACTACCATACGAGTTTATAAACTGTCTGGCGACCAAGCATTCTGAAAAATTTGAGGATATCATACAAAGTAATGATAATGTTCGGAATATTTCGATTCCCGTATCCCGCATTACGTATTTGACGAGGGTTATATTAGGGTATATACTCATGTATATACATATAATTAATTTAGAGAAAATACCATGACAACTACTATACAAAAATGGGGAAATAGCTTGGGGGTGCGCTTACCGAAGGAACTAACAGATAACTTTAACCTTCGAGCTGGCACTAAAATATCTTTTGATTCACGAGCCGATGGAATCCTAATGAAATCAAGCACAATCAAGAGGTACAAAACGCTTAAGGATTTATTGAAGGGGATGAAGAAAAATAACGTGCATGAGCTAGTTGATTGGGGTAAGCCCGTTGGTAAGGAGGTATGGTAACTGACAGGTCTTATGTGCCAAGCAGCGGTGATATCATTTGGGTCAGTTTTGGCTTGACTAAAGGAAGAGAGCAATCTGGTCGGAGACCGGCGATTGTCCTTTCTCATAGGGAATATTCCAAACTGTCTGGCCTGGTGATTGTTTGCCCGATTACTACAAAGATAAAAGGCTACAACGTGGAGGTGCCAATCACAATAAATGGTGTCAACTCCACTATCCTCGCTGATCAGATTAAGAGTGTAGACCTGAAAGGTAGAGGTATTGAATACCTAACCACAACCAACAAGGAAGTTTTATTACAGGTACTGGAAATTATTAGAGCCCTACTTTACATATAAATTTGAGTGTAACATTCAAACGTGTAATTGAGGATTTTGTTTGCGAGTATTGCGAGGAGCATGTGGAGGGGGATGGCTATACCAACCACTGCCCCAAATGTCTCTGGAGCAAGCATGTGGATAATAATCCCGGAGATCGGGCTCAAGGGTGTGGTGGCCTGATGGAGCCTGTGGGGGTAGAGTACAAGAGCGCTGGCTCGGTCATTACCCACAGGTGTACCAGATGTGGCACGCTCAAGAAAAATAAAGCAAGTAAATCCGACAACATGGCAACCATCCTCGCCATAATGCGCAAACAGCCTACTTGATGCCACCGGGGGGAGTCGAACCTCCATTTAGAGTTTAGGAAACTCTCGTTCTATCCGTTGAACTACGGCAGCTTAATCTGTGGATAGGCCACAGTGATACACGTGCTATACTAGCATATGTAATGGTAGAGAACAGGGAAGAAGAAATATTGAAGTTGCTCAAGGAGAATAATGAGATTCTTCGGAGTATTAGGCGCCGTCAACATTGGCAGACAGCGATGAGTGTTCTCTATTGGCTTATCATTGGCGGTGTGGCGCTGGCCAGTTACCACTTCCTTCAGCCATACTTGCAAACGATGCTAGACACGTATTCCAAAGTCCAAGACGGCATCAACAAGATCACTTTCTAATTAATCAAACTATTCTGTGCCGAGGGGCGGGATTGAACCGCCGACCCTCTGTTCTTCAGACAGATGCTCTACCAACTGAGCTACCTCGGCTTATACTGGGTCGAGTTTACACTAAATTAATAAGGGAGGCAATTTATTAATTCGAGTTGGATTTGACCTTGACCTTGTGGTGTTTGTTGCGGTCTGACTTAGGCAAGACGATGGTAAGGAGGCCATTCTTTTCTCTGGCGTCGGCCTCGTCCGGTTCTACTTCTTGAGGTAGGAGTATTGTGCGAGAGAAGGATCCCCAGAAGAGCTCTCGGAAGAAGAATTGATCATCTTCCAACACCTTAGAGCGCGTCCGACTACCCTTGATGATCACCATCTCTCGGGTGATAGATATGTCAAGATCGTCGGCCTTAACGGCGGGGATC
>Ga0209542_10001310_pt1 | contig 58615 bp, 60 predicted proteins | sample RifCSPhighO2_01_FD_184028 | JGI IMG/M metagenome (GOLD analysis project Ga0209542, IMG submission 184028) | Soil microbial communities from Rifle, Colorado - Rifle CSP2_plank highO2_0.1 (SPAdes) (version 2) | ecosystem: Environmental > Terrestrial > Deep subsurface > Rock core/Sediment ...
TTGCGAGACTTATGAGAAAACATCAATACGAGTTGTTTGATATTAACAGTTTGCTGAAATCACAGTAGATTTAGCCTCAAAACCAATTTAGCCTCAATTCAGTCCGATTTTTCGATTGGTTAATACTGCTGTGTTTTTTCCCTTTTCTGGTGTAAAATAGAAAGGTCATTTGCATATTTGATTGCAAACAATGTTAAAAACCGCCCAGAAGATCCTTGCTAAAATCCCCAAAGTCACTTACGCTGACGTGCGGATTGTCGAGAAAGAGTCGGAAGATATTGCCACTAAAGATGGGGTAGTGGAGGCGCTGGCTTCGTCTACATCCATTGGTTACGGCATTCGTGTTTTAAAAAATGGCGCTTGGGGATTTGCTGCTTCCAATATTATTACTACAAAAGAGATCGACCGAACAATCAAAAAAGCGGTGGCGATTGCCGAATCATCAGCCCAGTACAAAGCAGAAAACGTTTTACTCGACCACTTAAAAGCGATTCAAGCTAAATATAAGACTAATGTTACAGAAGACCCGTTTACGGTACCGCTGACGGAAAAAATCGCCTTACTTTTAGCAGCTGATAAAGCCCAGCGCGTTAATTCAAAAATTGTTATTTCGCAAGCGTTTTTTCAAGCTAACAAAGAGCGAAAGTATTTTGCTTCGACCATCGGTTCTTTGATTGATCAAGAAATTATCTGGACCGGCGCTGGTCTTGAGACTTCGGCGGCCAACAGTAATGATTTTCAAAACCGCTCATATCCCAACTCTTTTCGCGGCCAAAACCAGACCCGCGGTTTTGAGCTGGTACGCGAGCTTCAACTTGCCAAACATGCACCACAAGTGGGGAAAGAGGCGGTGGATCTTTTGACGGCGCCTATCTGCCCAAGCGGAGAGATGGATCTGATTTTGGACAGCAATCAGCTAGCTTTGCAGATTCACGAAAGCTGTGGTCACGCTGTCGAACTTGATCGCGTGTTAGGTTACGAAGCTTCTTATGCCGGCACCAGTTTTTTGACTCCGGAAAAATTAGGATCATTTAAATATGGCTCTGATATTGTTAATCTGACTGCGGATGCGACGATTCCCGGGGGATTAGGAACTTTCGCTTATGATGACGAAGGAGTACCGGCAAAGCGGACATATCTTGTAAAAAACGGAGTGTTTGTTGATTACATCACCTCTCGGGAAACGGTCGCCCAGTTAAAAAAAGCGGTCAGTTCTTATAATAAACCAAGTAACGGAACCATGAGAGCTTCTTCCTGGAACCGGCTGCCACTTATCCGGATGACCAACATCAATCTGGAACCCGGAACGTGGAGACTTGAAGATTTAATCGCTGACACTAAGAAAGGCATTTTTATGTCCACTAACCGCTCCTGGAGCATTGACGACAAACGGCTGAATTTTCAGTTTGGCACGGAAATTGCCTGGGAAATTAAAAACGGTAAAAAAGGCCGGATGTTTAAAAATCCCACTTATCAGGGAATGACACCTCAGTTTTGGGGAAGTTGTGACGCGATATGCAACCGTGATCACTGGGTAGTCTGGGGTACGCCCAATTGTGGTAAGGGCCAGCCAAGCCAGGTGATGTATACTGGCCATGGGACCTCGCCTGCCAGATTCAGAAAAGTGAAAGTGGGAGTGGTGAAATGGTAAAAAATTAATTATGTTAGGCGAAAAGAAATTAAAACAAATTGCTCAAAAAGTTCTGACTTTTTCTGAAGCTAATCAGACGGAAGTTGTTATGGTTGTGAGTCAAAATGGTTTAACCAGATTCGCCAACTCCCAGATTCATCAAAATGTAGCGTGGAATGATCTGGGGATATCTGTTCGCGCTGTCATTGGTAAAAAAATCGGAGTAGCCTCAACTAATAGTTTTGAGGATAAAGCCTTAAAAGTGCTGGTTCAACGGGCGATTAATTTAGCCAAGCTGCAAAAAGACGATCCCTATTTTGAGTCGCTGCCCAAACCGCAAGCTTATCAACCGGCAAGTCAAGACGTATATCGGATAAGTGAAAAAGAGCGAGCCTCTGCGGTAGCCGTCATCATTAAAAAAGCCAAAGCAAAAGCAATCGTTGCCTCTGGCGCTTATCAGTCGGCAGTCAGCGAACTGGCGGTGGCCAATTCTTTGGGAGTGTGGGCCTATCACACGAGCAGTTCTGTTGATTTATCCACCATATTACTTGGTGCAAATTCGACTGGTTTTGCCGCCCAGGTAGGCAAGAAAGCCCAGGATATTGACGCCTCAGCAGTTGCCGAATTGGCCATTGACAAAGTAGTGACTAGCGCCAATCCGATTGACGTTGAGCCGGGTGAGTGGGATGTCGTTCTTGAGCCGCAGGCAGTATCGGAGATGATGGCCTTTTTTAACTGGCTTGGACCAAACGCCCGCATCTACCACGAAAAGGCTAGTTATTTTTCCGGTAAACTGGAAAAAAAAGTACTGGGGGAAAACGTTACTATCATCGATGATCCCACCCATAAAGACGCCTTCCCCATGCCTTTTGATTTTGAGGGTTATCCCAAGGCCAAACTGGAGATTATCAAAAACGGAGTTTTAACTAATATTTGTTACGACTCCTACAACGCTCGTCGTTATAAAGCCAAAAATACCGGTCATGCTTTGCCGGCGCCCAATACGGCCGGACCGATACCTTTGCACGTCTATATCGCGCCTGGGACTAAAAGCAGAAACCAGATGATTAAATCGGTAAAAAAAGGCCTACTGGTAACGCGGCTATGGTATGTACGGGTATTAAATCCCCGCAGTTTAGCCATTACCGGCATGACACGAGACGGGACGTTTCTTATCAAAAACGGTAAAATCGTGGCAGCGGTGAAAAATTTGCGTTTTAACCAGAGTATCCCGCAGGCTTTACAAAATGTGGTGGCCGTGGAAAACAAACTTACTCCGATTGCCAGCTTTGAAAGTGAGATGGGTATCAACCGTCTGCCGGCCTTACTTATCAGAAACTGGCAGTTTTCCAGCGGGACACTGTTCTAAAGGCTTTATTCTTTGCTTGTTTTTTTCTAATTTATATAGTAAATATGTAATAACGCATTAATTTATTTTTATATCTTTATGAAACTTAGCGAAATTATTAAAACCGAGGACATTATCAAGATATCTCCTTCTGAATCTTTATCTACCACCTTGTCGCGTTTGATGAGCTCTCATGATGCGGCGTTTATTTTTGACGGAGATAATTTTAAAGGTCTGGTCAATCCTTATCATTGCATTATCAAAACTTCATATCCTGGTAACGCAAAAACACAGAACTGTCTTTCTCATCCACCAAAAGTGCACATCACCGATTCGATCTCGGCAGTTGCTGACAAGATGAGTTCAACCAGACTTCATTATCTACCGGTGTTTAACCAAGATGACGGATTTGCCGGTATTATTTCAGCAAGGAGGTTGTTGCGTGTTTTTGAGAACTCAGCAATTTTTAATATTCCAATTAGCGAGGTGTTAAAAATTAAAAACCGTCCGATTATTACTATTTTTGAAGATGATATTTTATCTCACGCGCTGGCTCTTTTTAAACTAGAAAAAGTTTCCAAACTGGTGGTCGTTAACCGTAATGGTCGTCTTAAAGGCCTACTTAGTTATTATGATCTGATTTCATATTTAGTTGCTCCTAAAGTTAAAGAGGGCAGGGGAGATAAGGTTGGCGTCAAGACCAATCTGCGCAATCTCAAAGTGAGAAATTTTGCCAAAAATTTTGTGATGACTCTCAATTTGAAAAACAATTTATTTGACGCTTTAAAAATGATTTTAGATCGAAAAATTGGCAGCGTGGTCATAATGGACGATAATAAATTCCCGGTGGGCATTATTACTACCCGCGATTTTTTAAACTTGATCCGCAAAAACGAATCTGAGAAGCCGATCATCATTTCCAGCAAAAATTTGTCTACCCGAAGTCGTACACTGGTGGGTAATTTTTTTCATTATCTTCGTAGTTGGATAAAAAAAACTCCGGAGGTTGCGCGCGCGAAGTTGTTTGTCAAAGAGGAAAAGGGCGGTAGTTTATTTAAGGTGGTGCTATCCTTATTTCCTTTTAAAGGCCATCCCAAAGTCTACGAACAAGAGGGGAAAAACCTGCCCCAGATGCTACAGAAAGTAAAAAATTCTAAAAAACGCTTGCCTCAAAAAGATGCAAGAGCTATGATATAAAGATATGTCAAAGCTCCTTCGTGAAAGAATTTTGCTAGTTATTATCATCGCAATTGCTTTTTTATTTCGTTTCAACAACCTCAACTGGGACGCTAATTATCATCTGCATCCTGATGAAAGATTTTTAACAATGGTCGGAGGGGCGGTTAAAATACCAAATTCAATTGAAGAGTATCTTGATCCGAAAGTTTCGCCACTCAATCCGGCCAATGCCGGTTTTCAATTTTTTGTTTATGGTGTTTTGCCAATCACGATCAATAAAATTATCGCCGTGGAGCTTTATAATGATACATATAATACTTTAACTTTACAGGGAAGGGCGTTATCGGCCATATTGGATATCCTGACACTATTTTTGGTCTACCAGATTGTCAAACTGCTGGAGGATAAATATTCACTGCCCAGGAATCTAAAATATTGGGCGGCCTTTTTTTACGGTATCGCTGTTTTACCGATCCAACTTGCCCATTTTTTTACTACCGATACTTTTTTAAGTTTTTTTATGATTGCTTCTTTGTACTGCGCCATCCGTTATTATCTCCTGGGGCGTTTTCGGTGGCTAATCTGCTGTGGCATATTATTTGGGATGGCGGTAGCCTGTAAAATCAGCGCTTTTTATATGCTGCCTTTACAGTTGTATTTTCTGCTTTTGCGGCCAATTTATAATATGAGTAAAGATCGGCTGATTCGGTTAAAAAGACTGATTGTATCAATCGGTGCCAATATGGCGACATTTCTTTTATCATTTTATCTTTCGGTTCGCCTGACTGATCCCTATCTTTTTGAAACCGGCAACATCTTCGATTTACAATTAAATAAGCTTTTTATCGCTAACATCAAGTCGCTAAAGGCATTTGAACTGCCGGACATCTGGTATCCGCCGGCCGTGCAGTGGTTTCATTTACCGCCTTTATTTGCTCTTCGTAATATGGTGTTTTTTGGACTGGGCATTCCTTTGGCAGTATTGGTTGTTTTAGGGATAACGAAGATTGTTATCTCTACATTTAGTAAACAGCCAATCAAATCAGCAATTGAGCGGTTATTTTTTCATCCTTTAATTATCACGCTAGGTTGGTCTGTGGTTTTTTTTATCTATCAGTCCACTAGAAGATTCCCTTCGATGCGTTATTTTATTTTTTTATATCCAATCCTTGCGATAATGGCCGCTTGTGGTTGGAGCTGGCTAATACAGGCGCTGCAGTCATATTTATATAAGAAAAAAATCGTTTTTATTTACTTTCCGGTAATTTTAACTGTTTTGTTGGTGATACTGGTTTGGCCGTTGGCCTTTTCCTCAATTTATTCTCAACCACATTCACGCGTGCAGGCTAGTCAATGGATCTACCAACATGTGCCCCCAGGAAGCGTGATTCTCACCGAGCACTGGGACGACGGATTACCCCTGCCTTCAGCCCAGTTGGAAGAAAAGAGCTATCAGTTCCAGTCGTTACCGGTATTTGATCCTGATACGGAAGCTAAATGGCAAATCATGAGTAAGTTTTTTATTGAAGGCAATTATTATATACTTTCCTCCAATCGCGGCTGGGGAAGTATTCCCATTGTTCCGGAAAGGTATCCGCTGATGTCAAGGTTTTATGCGGACTTATTTGCCGATAAAACGGACTACAAAAAAGCGGTCGAGTTTACTTCTTATCCGTCAATCACTCTATTTGACGGTTTAAAATTTTTCCCGCGAAGCGGGATCACGCTCCGCGTAACAATTCCTGACGATTGGGCGGAAGAGGCGTTTACCGTTTATGACCATCCGCAGGTATTTATCTTTAAAAAAACATGACAGCCAATGGGCAAGAAAAAGCGCAGCGCCAGTATTTTGATAAGGTGAAAAATCAGTACCCAAGTAATTTAGTCATCAAGCCTCCGGGACACGTGTTGGCGGAGTTTCGGAAAATCCACTACTATCTACAACTCCATAATCTTTCCTCGGTTGTGGATTTCGGCGCTGGTACAGGCAGATTAACGATTTTTTTGCTAAAACACCGGTATAAAGTCTTTGCCGTTGACTTAAGTGAAAAATCCCTTCGCGTATTGAAAAACGCAGCAAATAACTTGGGATACCGGCAGCTTAAGACGGCTACATCATTGCCCGAAAATCAATGTCAGGCGATTGTTGGCGCGGATATTCTTCATCATGTGGACATGGATGTTTATCTGCCGCTTTTGAATCGCAGTTTAATTAAAAATGGTCGAGTAATTTTTTCTGAACCCGGAGCCTGGAATCCAAGCTGGTATATTTATCTCTCTGTTACACATTCCTGGCGCATTGAGAAGGGTTTGCTTTCCTGTAATATTATTAACTTAAAAAAAAAGTTAGAACACTATGGTTTTTCAGACATTAAAATCGAAGGATTGGGGTTTCTGCCAAGAGTATTTTTTCAGTTTTCCGATAAGCTTTGCGCGATCAATGACGTCATGGGGGATTGGCCGATATTCAAACTGTTTGCTTATCGTTATATAATTTGTGCCCAAAAAAATGATCAATAGCCAGTTTGAACCCAATGATACTTTTGATCTGATATTTTTTAGTTTAATTTTTCTGGTGATTTTGTTTCTATTTTTGCCGGGACTGATTGACAATTTCCCACGCCCCTATAACTGTAGTCGGCATAATAGCGCATCCGATGGTTGCGTAGCCGCACAACAGGCCGGAAAGGGTTGTGCGTGGCACGCCGGTTGTCAGTTATGTTTTCAGGAAGGCGCAAAAATTTTAGACAGCTGTCAACTACAATGAAAAAAATAAATTGGCTGCTTTTGATTATAGTTATGGCGGGTTTATTAGTCAGGCTGTATCAGCTTGATTCTCTGCCGGGCGAACTGTGGGGTGATACCATCACGCATTATCGCTTGGCAGAGGCGATTCTGAAAGGCGACTTTTTTTTGGAGTACCGTTTTTTAGCAGATGGCCCTCTTTTTTCCTATTTTGCCGCTTTTGTCGCCAAGTTAATTGGTCTGTCTTTTTATTCTTTGAAATTAACGACGACATTGATTGGTACAGCCTGCATTGTCACGATTTATTACTTTACTCTTGAGTTAATAAAGAAAAAATCAGTAGCTTATGTAGCCAGTTTTTTTATGGCATTTAGTTTCTGGGGCTTGTCTTTTTCCCGTCAGGGTAAGCCGCATATGCTGATACCGTTATTGGTGACACTAAGCTTATTCTTTGCTTTACGCCAGAAGGTAATTTTAGCCGGTATTCTATTGGGGCTGGGATTGTGCATTCAGTCAGCTTCCTGGGGAATGCTGTTTGTGTTTCTTCCTCATTTAATGATTCTTCTTATTGGCCTGTTGACTGCGAGTCCAACCATTTTATCAATTATTGAAGACAAGCAGTCCTATTTTTCCACCAGCGGCTATTATGGAGAAAAATTGGGGGCAGGCCGGCATCTGGAGCTGGGAGATTATGTCAGCCGGTTAAGCGAAAATATTGTAAAAAATATCACCTCGTTTAATCTGAAAGGGGATGTGGCGTTTAGGCAGAATATTCCCGGGCACCCTAGTCTGGATATGTTAAGCGGGATACTGTTTGTCTTGGGTATGATCCTGCTTTTGCGAGAGCTTTTTTTCAGACGAAAAACCAAGCTGTTCTGGTATTTCTTTTTTCCATTTTGGGTGATCCAAATACCCTCACTTTCCGATGTCTCCAACCCACAGTCAGTGCCTAATATCGGCCGGATGATAGGGGTGCTGCCTTTTGTCTGTATTGCTGTGGCTTACGGACTGGTTTTTCTGGTGACAAAAATATCGCAGCTAACGGCGTTTATAGGCGCAGAAAGAATTAGACAGCCACTGATACTTGCGGTTTTGCTCGGCGCAATTTTTATTGTGAATTTTTATAATTTTTTTATCATCTATCCCCGGACTTTGCCAAACGGCAACACCCCATTTGGCAAGATCATCGCTCGTCATTTGGACACTTATCCGCAAGACAGCAGAGTTTTTGTTGCCGGCTGTTGCTGGGGGGAGTGGGGTCAGCCGGAGCCAGGGGCAATTGAATTTAGCCTCCGGCAAAAAAGGACGTTAAATTTTGTGTCGCCGATAACTAGCCTTGAAAGTTTACTCTGTGAGAATGACCGGATAAAATCGCAGACAAAGATTGTGGTCGTAGCCCAACCGAAACCGATAGCTGATTTCAATGCGAGTTGTTTAACAAAAGTCAAGCAGTATCAGTTGATTTCAGGTCAATGGTCGGTGGCGACGGTATTTGAGGGAGAGCGTCGGTAATTATGGTTTTTTGAAGATAAAAGATAAAGCAGCGGATTGACGGCTGTCGGCCGGTGGTTTGGTCAGATGTACTAGCAAGCGATTTAGAACCTTGTTTTGAGAAAAAAAGTCCCACATTACCCATTTTCCAAACAGAACATTAGTAATAAGCGAAGGCAGGGACAGATAATGAAAAAGATCAAGATACCGGGCGTTTTGACGGGAAATATAACCCTGATGGTTTTTAATTTTAAATCCGGTTTTGGCAAATTTGGATGACCAGTTTTTGGCAGAAAGTAAACTGTAATGGTCCTGTTTCCGGCGCATGGTCCGGCGATAATAGTTGCCAAATATTTTAGCTCCCAGCAGATATTCTTCCCATCGGTCAGTCATTACCGTTGCCAGAAAATAGCCGCCGGGTTTGAGGACGCGATAAATTTCTTTTAAGGCGCCGTCAATCTGCGGAATGTGTTCCAGCACACAGTTGGAGATGATGCTTCCAAAATGATTACTCGGAAAAGGAATTTCCCCGCCGTCATAGTAGTGGATTTTTTTATAAATCCCTTGTTTTTCCGCTTGTTTTGCTCGGCTTCCAACAATATCCAGGCCGACATCAATCTGTTTTTTACCAAAAACCATCTCGGTAAAAAAGCCGTCGCCGCAGCCATAGTCAAGAATTGGTTGTTGCAGGAGAGTCCGGTTGGTATCAAAAAAAACCGCCTCCTGTGGCCTAATCAGTGCAAAAAATAGCGGCCGATGGGCAAGGTAATGAGAGATATATTGTTGGTGTTTAGTCATAAAATAAAATTCAACAACTTTGTATAAAAATTTACTGTTTTTTCCAGTTGAAAAATTTGTTTAGCCGAATCAACTAGTTGTTGAGAAGCATATTGCTGTTTGTTTTTTAGAATAACAATCATAGCCTCAGCGGTCTGTTTAACGTCTTTGGGTTTGACGATTAATCCCATTTTGGTTAGTCCTATTGGTACTCGTACACCCGGCAGGTCGGTGGCTATTACCGGTGTGCCAAGCAGCATACTTTCGGCCTGTACCATTCCAAACGCCTCGGTGCTATTGACGGAAAGTAACGCCAGTACGTCTATTGCCCGGTAGAATGCGCCTAGATCTTTTTTAGCCAGATTACCCAGGAATTGAAACCGGAGAGATGTCTTTTGTAAAAGAGACAAGATATGTAGATAGTATTTTTCCTCACCAGACACTTCTTTCCCATAAGGTCCGGCAAACATCAAGCTCAGATTCGGGATCTTTTTTTTCAACTCTTGTGCCGCTTGAATCAGGTATTCTAGACCCTTTTCTGTTGCCACTCGTCCGGAAAAACCAATCCAGACTGCAGATTTTTTTTCCTTTTTCAGGCGCGATAGGAAAGAGTCGCTAATAGGTAGTTTTTGAATGGGTGGTAAAACAAACAGCATTTTTTTCATATAGAGTTTCCCCACGAAGGTATGACTTGCATAGTCTTTGGTATAGCCGATGATTTTGCTACTTGTGGCCAGCTGAATTGCAATTGATAAGTTCAGAAAAAATCCGATCAGGTTATTAATAAGACTATTTGGCAGATGCACTAAGCAATGGAAAATTGAGATTACTGGTTTATGTCTTAGATAAGCTAAGATGGCAAGCGGCGCGCCTTCGAAATTAGGAATATTAAGAAAAATAAGATCAGCACGTCGTGCCTGTTGCCAGAAGACCGGCAATGAATGGGGTGACAAAAATCCTTTGGAAATCTTAAATAAATATGGCAGACGGATTATCTTTAACCCCGATAGGTTTTCGTTTGCAGGCAAAGTCGGCTGGTGGCGGAAGGTAAGTACAGTGACGTCATGCTTTTTGGCCAGTTGTGTAAGTATCGCCAATGGGTAAGTGGTCAGGCCGGAGGTGTAGGGGTAAAAGTATGGCGAAAAGAAGATGATTCTCATAATATTGTCCGCTGATTTTTTTGCCAGAGTAATAACCGATCCATACCTGTTGAATAAGGAGTGCGAGTTTGCCATCCAAGAGTCGAGGAAAGTAGGCGATTGTCGGAGACAAAATACTTCTGATCACCAAGCCGCGATTTCTGAAAGTCCACCGGTATTGATTTACCAATTTTTTTTTCCAGAGTCTCAATCACCTGAAGCAAAGAATAACTGTTTTCTTTTCCGCCGCCGATATTAAAAGCGTGACCAGCTGTTTTATCGATCTGTTTTATCGCCAGGTCGTAAGCTTGCAAAAGATCGTCAACAAATAAGAGATCGCGTACTTGGTAGCCATTGCCGTAAACTGTCAGCAGCCTGCCAAGCAGAAACTGCTTAGCAAAATGAGCAACCCAGCCCTGATCTTCTACACCCATCTGAAATGGGCCGTAAATACAGGACTGGCGAAATACTACCGTTCTCAGATTATAGGTGCGTGCATAATCTTGCATATACTGGTCTACCGCTCCTTTTGAGCAGCCGTAAGGCGAGATAAAATTTAACTGCTCTTTTTCGCCGATGCCATCAGGGTGGCAAGTATCCTCATAACGTTTGTTTTTTTCATCCTTTTTCAGCTGATGTTGGGACAGATTGCCGTAAACTTTATTGGTTGAAGCATAGATGACAATCGCCTGCGGGTTATGTTGCCTTACGGCCTCAAGAAGGCGGAATGAGCCCTGTAAGTTGGCGGTAAAATCTTTCTGTGGCTGAGCAATCGACGTGGTGACCGCAGTTTGTCCGGCCAGATGCAAAATAACACTTGCTTTTTTTAGTTGCGCCAGATATTTATCGGTTGCGCCAACGTCCTGGTGGGTAATTTGCACATCTGGCGTCAGATTTTTCAGAAGCCTGGCGTTGTGCTTGACGCCATATCTTGAGAAATTATCCACCAGATGCACGGTCCAACCTTTTTTTTGAAAATAGAGGGTGGCATTGGTACCAATAAAGCCGACTCCGCCAGTAATGAGCATTCTCATAGAGTGGTTTCGATAAATTCAACCGCCGCTTTAAGGGTGGGAAATTTGTAAGGGTAATCAATGTGCCTATCTAGGATATTGTAGATCCAGACGATCTTTACTTTCTTAAGTTTTGCTGACTGTGACAAATAGCGAACAATATCGTAATTATCTTCAACATAAATATCAAGATTCAGCTTCTCGATCATTTTTTGCTTAAATAAATGAGGCTGTTTGTCACCTGCATTGTAATAGCAGCCAGATAGAGAAGAATCGGCTTTGATTTTTTTTATCCAGCGTCGAAAATCCACGCCCAGCATACTGTAACGGGCCGAAACCACATACGACCTGATTTTTTTATTACGGGTCAATTTAATTATGTCGCGAAAACCATCAGCGACAAACAGACTGGAAAGATAATGAATGAGTTTCCAGATCTGCTTTTCCCAAAAGGTTTTGGGGTAGTAGAATTTCATCCGTCTTTTATAGGCGACGATATTTTTAAAGCTGGCAATCAGCGGGCGAGCAACGCGTAGAGGATTATAAAGAATCACGCCATCTAGATCCAAACCTATTGATAGAACTTTTTTAGACATGATTTCTACATTTTATCATAGGAAATGGCGGGATTTTGCTATACTAAGGGAAGTTAGTAAATACTTTTTAATTAAAAAAGCGATTTAAGCTAAAATCTTAAAACTAATAACTTAAATCCACATCTTAAATCTCAAAACTTTAGAATAGATTTTAGTTTTGAGTTGTGGTTTTGCGTTTTGAATTTTAATATTTGAGTTGTTTATATTATGCTGCCAATCTTATTAGATCTGAAATTGTTAAAGATTTACACTTTTGGTTTGTTTGCCTTGTTGGCGTTTTTTTGGGGGAGTTATTTTGTCTGGAAAAACATTCAGCTGACCTCTTACAAAGAGGAAGATGTGTTTGATTGTCTGTTTTTAGGCTTATTTGGCGGTTTGTTTTTCGGCCGGTTGATTTATGTCATTTTAAATTTTAGCGCCTTTGGATTTGATATTCTGAAATTTATTCTGATTAACGGTTATCCCGGAATCAATATTTTCGGTGTGCTTATTGGTGCATTTGTCACGGTTTATCTTTTTACAAAAATCAAAAAGATCGGGTTTTGGGAGCTAATGGATTATCTGAGTTCACCTCTACTTTTAGCCATGGGGATAATAAAGATAGGTGCTTTTTTTTCCGGAGTGGAAGTAGGAACAAAGACAGCGTTTTTTTTAAGTGTCAAATATGTGGGTTACGATGGTTATCGACATCTGACGCCCTTATATCAAGGTGTTTTATTTCTCATCGGCAGTTATTTGGTCTTTAGATTGGTTTTTGAAATACGAAAACAGAAATATTTCCACGGCTTTGCTTATATCATCTTTTGGTGGCTGACCAGCCTAATCTTAGTTACATTGGAAAATCTGCGCATCAATAAAGCAATATTTTGGGGGAACAGTTTTGATTTTATTGTCTCATTTCTTATCCTCTTGACACTGAGTATTTATTTAGTCTATTATTTGAGGAATAATATTTTTAGAGGGCTCGCTTCAGTTATTCATTTATTTAAAATCCATGGCCGTAAAAAAGATAGCAAAAACATTCCTGGAGAAACAAAAAAAACGACTTCTTAAAGAAAAAGATAGCATTATGGAGCATATTATTGATCTGAAGGCAGATGATCCATTTTCCGATCCTGAATATGTCAACGATAACGCTGCTGTTGACACCGAAGTACGGGAACAAAATTTACACCAGGTTATTGAAGCGGAGATTCTCTCTTTGCAAAAGCGAGCGACTGATATCGACAGCACTTTGGAAAAGATCCAAAAAAATAGATACGGTTATTGTGCGAAATGCAATATACCGATTAAGCGGGCGCGACTGGAACTTATTCCTGAGGCTCAATACTGTGTCGATTGCGAGATGCAGCTGAAAAAATAATAAGTTAAACTTCGATATTCTTTCATAAACTTAAGTTGAGTTAATAGCCAAAGGTGTGTTACAGTAATTTATTCCGATAATGATTTTGTAATTATTACGAATAATGGCTTTTATGCATCAACTGGAAGCAGGAAACAGATGGCGTAACCGGGCGATCTACATCATTTTTATGGTATTTTTTGTGGCCTACTTTCTGTATCATCTATTAAAAAACTTTTCTCACTCATTATTTTTCAGTAAAAAAGACCGCCTGAATTTTGTCATTTATGGCCCTTACACGGCAATATATTCTTTGGGACTGCAAGATGACCAAAACTACGTGATTCCTTTTTCACCGGATTTTCATATCGATGTGCCCGGCAATTACGGCGACTACCGGATCGGCTCGCTTGGAAAATTAGCCAAACTGGACAACAAACCTGAGCTTTTGCAAAAAGCTTTTTCATATGCCGCCTCAACTTTGGTGGATTATTACTTTTATGATAATACTGATAATCTATACTATGATCTGCCCAAGTTTGCTAAAGGGGATATTAAACTGGATGTTTTTAAGGTGTTGTTTTTTCGCTCAAATACCAGCATATTTGATCGCCTCTACCTGACTTTAATTATCAGCCAAAAGGACAAAGACAAATTTAGGATATTTAATAGTATGACCTATAAAAATCAGGAAGAGTTTTCCAAAAACGTGCTTGGTCTTTTTTATCAGAAAGTTTTTAGAACCGAGAAAAAGAATCTGCAAATTATTTACGGCCAGAATTATCATACCGCCAATATGATCAACAACCTTTTAGAGGGGAGTGGTGTGCGGGTGAGTGACATCAACTTGAGCACCAGTCAGATTAAACCCGATGAGGCGTGTGTAATCGTGGAGGAAGGGAAAGCATTTTCCTTAACCGCCCAGTCGCTGGCGGCTTTTTTTGGTTGCCAGCTAAAAAGGAGTAATCCGGAGGTTTATGATATACTATTTATTCTTAACAATACTGAGAATGAGTGGAATATTCAAAATTTATGATATTAATTTTATTGGCAATTTTTGTTATTTCGTTGATCATGGCCGCTGCCTCAATGAAAGATTTGGCTGTACCTGAAGAAATTAAAAAATTGATTCCAGTCAGAAGAATTCAAGGCAGGATAGTATTTTTTAGCAATCAGATCAAACATTATTCTTCTTCCGATTCATCATAATTATCCTGTTTAATGTGCTCTAAATCCTCATCTTTTTCCACTACCTCTACTTCTTCACCAACACCGATCCATTCTTCCTCGTCCTCATGTTCGCTAGTCTCTTCCTGCTTGATATCAGACATGACAGTGTGTGGATTTTGCGCGAAAGATAGGTAGCGCTGCACCTTTCTGCCTTTTGTTTCTTCTTTGATAAAAACCACCACTTCCGTAAGGCTGGTTTCTTTTATAAAACAAGTATAGGTGCTTTTTTCCTTGATAAAATATTTCAAACGCTGAGAAACATCATCGGGTAAAGAGCCGATATAGTCATTTTGCTGGGTCCTTATTTCAATTTTACGTTTTTTTTGTTTTAGCTGTACTTCTTGGCCGATGATTAGCCCGGCCAGTTCTTCTTTTTGTCCTAATTTAACCAATTTGACGGTTTTGGTCTTACCCGGAATCTCTAGAAACACATTAGGGTTGAGGTTGGAGTTGGTAGTGTTTAAGATAGTTTTTTTTCTTTTTTCAAGAATCTTAATTTTTTCCAGATTCTCCAAAGCGATACGGTTTACCGGTTGCATCTTGAGGATTTTTCGGTAAAATGTTTTTGCTTTTGCAAGTTCGTGTTTTTGCATGTAGGCAAAACCCAGACGCAGGTAAGTACCAAAATTGACTTGGTCCAGCGATATAATTTGTTTGTTTAAAAGAATCGCTTCATCCCATTGATGTTTGAGAGCCGCGTTGATGGCTTGTTCTTCGAGCTGTTCCAAAGATTCCATAAATCTAAAAAAGTATAGGTAATATATCTACAATGTCAAGAGATATGATGGAGAAATATTGATCCATAGACCAGGATACCCAGTTTGTTTACGTAGGTAGCAAATAGCATTGCAAGTAGAAATTTATTTTTGTTATGATTAGTAACATCTTATGGATAAAAAGAAAGGCGAAATCGCCACTTTTCTGACCGTGGCGACGCTTGTTTTTATCGGTGCGGCGAGTATTTTGACTTCTTCATTGGTACGCCAGACTAAAACTACTCAAACCAAAGCGGCCGGAAATAATATCTGGTGCTGTCAGGCCGATGCTATCTGCGCTGATGCGGGAGTGCAGGCTTCGTTTATCGGCAGCGCTGGGGGCAATATTGATACGGCTGCTGCCAATTGGCGAAGAGAACATGGAACGGCAGTTGGCAAAAACTGCGGTGATGGTGGAGGGTCTTCAAGTCAGCCGACACCAGGTAATGCCGGTGCGGGTGCAAATACTTGTGCTAATAAACCCATTTGTATCTATTCTCAACAGGACGCTAACGGCGTTAATTGTTATGAAGGTAATCGCCTAAATGATACCTATGATTCCGGTTTCAATGTCAACTGCGGCTGGATAGCCGGTTGTTCGTCGGGTAGAAAAGTAGACTGTCCTGGCAGTGGAGGAGGAACAAGTGGAGGCTCTACTACTGCTGGCTCGTCAGGCGTTGCCGGTTGCTTTCACATGGAGGGCGATGCAAAATATTTAGGAAGTAATAAATTTGACATTACCATCAGATTTGTCAGCGATGGGGGAGACGGTGACGTCAAACTGGACAAAGACGGAGCGCATGTGGCAGGCTGGAACGGCTGGAATAAAGCAGCCACCAACGGTGTCTGGACTTGGGTACCCAGATGGACAGGTTCACCGATTACCGTTGATACCAATATCACCAAAACCGTCACTTACCGTGGGATGGTAGCCAACTCGGCCGCCTGTCCGGGAGTTACCGCCACTCTGCCGTGTTATTTATCGGTGACTGCGAGTGGTGTTGACTCCGGTAACTGTGGTGGCTCGTCGCCATCGTCATCAACCACGACTTCCACAACAACCACAACTACCACCGGCGGACAGCAAACACCTGGTAACTCCACTGCACAACCACCACCGGTGGTCAACCCACCTCAAGAGCAATCAAAAGTGACAGATACCAAAAGCGAAGCGCCTTATAACCCACCTTCGCTCCAGCTTTTTCCGGAAAATTTCAATTTTAGCAACTCGACTTTGTATGTATCAGCGATAAATTGCCGCAAGGAAAAGATACATCGATTATTATTTGATAATAAAACATCACAAATTAAAGAAGAAAAAACCTGTACCGGTAGTTCGCTGACCTGGCAGATCGATGCTGCTTTTTTAAAAAATTACCATATCGGTCAACATACGATAGAACTGCAGTATAAAAATAGCCCGCTATCAGGTTATGTACCGATTGATAAAAAAAACTTTATTATCAGTTATCCAAGTTCGCAGACACAAAAAAACAATAATCAACCCGTCAAGTCAGTATGGGTAGGAGAAAGTGCTGGGCAAGTAATGAAAGAAGAAACAGTGACGGTGCCAAATCAGATTAACATTCCGCACTGTGGTAGCTTAATCAAACAGAATAAAGACACCAATACTAGATTAGCAACGATTTGTTATGAGGATACCTAAGTTATGAAAAATCGCTTATCAGCTTGGTTAAATTTAGGCACGATTTTTGCCGGTTTATTACTGGCTTTTGGTTTGATGAAAATACTTTCGGCCAATGTCTTTTTGGCCGATACTCCCAGGATTGACCCTTATTTCAGCTTTAGAATCGGCACCTTACCGGCCGTGGTGATGGCGTTTATACGTTATCCGCTTGATTCCCAAAAAAGAGCCGGGGAGATCGTCTATCGAACTACTAACCAGATGACTTCTTCAGACAAGACAATGTATAGCCCGATTGTCCAGGGGATTTATGCGGCAGAAAATCCGGAAACCGGTGAAAAATATATTCAGATTAGAAAAGGGACAGTAGTGAAAGTACAGACCGTACGTCTTTCAGATGGCAGGGTGGTTCAGGTGATCGTTCCGGCTTCCAATTAACTACGGTGGTCCTGCTTTTTTATCTAGCCCACCAGTCTTTTCGCGATCGGGGATCCATGAAATTTCCGGAGTCGCGGATCGCTACTTTTACTTCTGCACTTTTGGCTTTTCCGATTGTCTCACCGCCTTTTAAAGCCGGCAAGCTGTTTCGTCCTTGGTTATCGAGCCGTTGATAATAAACAAGTAAATTTGGATCAACGCAGATCTCATCAAGATGAATCGTGTAACCGGAAACGACGTTATCTTCTCTGGTGTATTTCAAAGTTAAAGTGTTGTATTCAGCAAAGAGCACCAGGGCCTGACCGCCGCCAATATCATAGCCTGAATTGGGAAGTTTTATAGTTTGTCCGGGGCTACTAGACAATCCAACCATGGTTACATCCCAGGTACGGATCAGTCCACCCTTAGAGTTATTTGACCAGTGCCAGTCATACACCTGATAAGTATTGCTGATGGTAGGCGAACGGTTGCCTTCAAGAAGCGTGGTCAGTTGCGGAGCTTTGGTGTCTGTGGCACCCGTAAGCTCAATTAGCGATTTGGCGGCATTGGCTATTTGATAACCGCGGATATGTAAGTTAATATCCGGATGCGCCTGAGGATTGGCAGTTTTTGGCGGGTTGACGGATAATGCTTGATAAGTATTGTTAGACGTATTTGGACATTGATAACTGGCTGTTGGAGCAATTGGTGTTTGCGTGGGTGGATTAGTCGGTACTATTATTGTTTTTTTTGTAGGTAAAATCGAGGGAAGAAAAGCCAAGGTGGGTGGGGATGAGGGAATAATTATCGGTGAAGGCATAACACTGATTAAGGGAGGAGTAGACTTGGAAAGTTTTTGGGGAAATAATTGGTTTATTAAAGAAAGTAATGGTTGGAGGGTAGGGGAGGCAGGATTACTAAATACGGTATTACTAAGCAATACTGTAAGAATAAAAGATAAAGTAAGGGCTGCGGCTATTTTCCACCTGATCTTATTCATAATATGTTAAATTATTATACTGAAAAATAACTTGCGAATTGACATTTGGATGAAATTTCTTTAGTATATTTCTATTATCAAACCATATGTATATTGGGCCGTTTTTTTTCGATACTAAAGAGATTTTTCTGATTCTTGGCGCTTTACTACTAGGATTGGCGATGTTTTTTGGCTGGCCGATCTGGTGGTTTGACCGGCAAACTCTCCTCACTCTTGTCGTCTTAATATTATTCACCAAAGGCTTACTACCAGCCATTCATAACGAAGCCTTTTTTATTTTAGCGATTGTCACCATCTTTATGACCTTATATCTGCCGCCTTTTCAGATTATCTTGTTTTATCTGCTTTCTTTTTTGTTTTTCCGTCTGCTGAAGGTGATATAATAGAGACAGGTCGTTTTATCCATTTATATTCAATTAATGTCCGGACATTCTAAATGGTCAAATATTAAGCGGCAAAAAGAATCGACAGATAAAGCTAAAAGTAAAATATTCGGTAAGCTGGCCAGTTTGATTACCTTGGCTGTTATTGGCGGTGGCGGGGTGACTAACCCGGATCATAATGTCAAGCTTCGGTTGGCTTTGGAAAAAGCCAAACAAGACAATATGCCCAAAGATAACATTGACCGAGCTCTTCAAAAGGGGAGTGGGCCACAAAAAATCAATCTCACCGAAATCAGATACGAAGGATACAGCCACGACGGTGTGGCTCTTTACATGATCGCTACCACCGATAATTCCAACAGAACCGCCGCTGAGGTTAAAAATGTTCTCGAACGTCACGGAGCAAAAATGGCCTCACCTGGGGCAGTCAGTTATTTATTTGAACATCGTGGTGTAGTTTGTCTTGCAAAGTCGGAAAATAAAGAAGCTGATGTGCTGGCCATGGCCGAAAAAATTCAAGCCAGCGATATCGAGGTCACAGATGAGCAATATATCGTTTATTTTCCATTTTCTATGCTGGGAAAGTTAACGGGTGAAGATTTTAAACTCACCTTTAAAAGCAGTCCGGAATCCACATATAAGCCCGTTTCTACTATTGCAATTTCTGAGGGGAGGATGAGGGAAAAGTTAGACCAACTTATCACTGCCTTGGTAGATCTGGATGATGTGCATGAGGTATATGTCAATGCCCAAGGTTAAATAATAAAATTAGGGGACGATATTTTGACTATGAAACCATTTCAATTAATTAACACACTCGGCCTTAAGTATTTTTCTCCTGTACCAAAGCGGATTCGCATTTTTGCAAGTACGTTGACAATGACCTTTTTACTGCTTCTCTCCACATTTTTTCAGTTTTCTGACTGGTGGTGGTTGTGGGTACCGGTCTTTCTGTTTACTGCATACTTTCTAACTTTTTTCTCGGTTTTGGAGGGAGTGGACGGTATTGAATGGCTGATGTTGTTTTTGATGCCAGTGATTTTTACCATTTCCATTTACTTTTTTTATTCCATTTTTCCGGTTCGCTGGCTGACTCGCTTGCCTTTGATGGGGCTTTATGCTTTTGGGTTTTATGCACTGCTTTTGACATCAAACATTTTTAATGTGGGAGTAGAGAAGAGTATCCAGCTTTATCGGGCTGCATTTTCTGTCAACTATCTTTTTCAGACTTTTATGGTGTTTTTACTGATGTTGGTGTTATTTTTTTTCAAGCAAAGTTTTTTGGTAAACGGACTCATTGCAAGTATATTGACTATTCCCTTTATTACTCAGCTTTCCTGGACTGTCAATCCCAATGCAGCGTATGATAAAGATTTACTGAAATATACGTGGGTGGTTGGTATAGTCACATTTGAAGTTGCGGTGTTGGTTTCTTTTATTCCCTTAAAATCTTCAATAGGCGCGCTTCTTATGACAGCGATATATTATTCTTTGACCGGTTTGATTTACCATTTCCTGGATCATAAACTTTACCAACAGGTGGTACGGGAATATGTTTTTGTTCTGTTGTTTGTGGTGGCGATTGCATTTCTTACGTTACGATGGTAAAACTCCAGAAAAAAAGACTATACCGCTGAAAGATTGGATATTTTATTGTAATTTCATCTGAAAGCGGTATGAAATTAATTCATTATGAGTAAGTCATAAAAATGACACGGCCACATAAGACAGAGGAGAGGGGAGATGGGGAAGTTGATATAGTTTATTGATATTTGTTATACGGACGTGAATATTATATATATCCTATAATAATTATATTTACCAGATTTATATTCAATATATAATTGCTTATGAAAGTGAGGTCAAAAATCGATATTTAGATTGTTATTATGCTCTAAAATATCGATATTTGTCTTGTGGATAAGTGATCTACTTTCTTTTAGGTATGAGCTTAAAAATAGAAATCTAGACTGTTATGACAATCTAAATAATGAGATATCCAGTAGTGCAAAAGAGAAGGGACCCTTTTCCTAAAAAACGGTTATTATTTCGTTGATAAATGAGTAAAGTAAAAGAAATATTATGGCGCATCTTAAAGAGTGAGGTTGTATGGTGGCATCTTATTCTCTTATTATTATTGGATATAGGGGTGGTTGGCAAGTTAGAAAAATGGGGATATCCAAAGCTGGAGGAATAAGGATCCATGACGTCGTAAAATGAATCTTTTACGACGTCAGGCCAACTCTCGGAGAGAGGAGAAGTAAAATTATTTTTTGCAAAAACTTTTTTATTTTTTATTTATTTTCAGTTTATTTTTAGTTCTCCTTCGACAGAATATGTTCACTAATCCTTCGATCTGTCAGGCGGGTCAAATTTCCTAATACAAAATATAGCTATCCCCTTGTGACAATCTAATCATCTAATTTAACCTCATCCCTTTCCCCTGTCCTCTTTTTCCTATGGGTGAGCGTCTGATTTTAACTTACAATGAAGCTTCGAAAGCTGAAAGCATATGGAATTTTAAACTTGCCTTTTTATATTGAGGAAACGCTCATAGAGATAACTAAGATAGTATTTTGGGGAGAGGATATAATCCTGTGTTGGTACATAGTCGATTTGATAACCGCCAAAACCTTTTTTGAATAAAGACAGACCTTCCCAAGTTTTGGGAGTGCGGCCGGGTTTATGAATGCCGTAGAAGTTATATGTTTGGCAGCCGCGTTTTTTTGCCAAGCGTATAGCTTCCCATTGTAAAAGATAAGGGGCGGAAAACTTGGTGTGGATCGATGCTCCTTGGTGGTAAAAAGCAGTGGACTTGGTAAAGATGACTAAAGATCCAGCTAAATATTTTAACTGCCCTTCCTGGGCAAATTTTTGCGGTGGTGTAGCAAATAGAAAGCTGGAACAATCCGATTTCTTAAAAGCATGAAACTCACCGCTGATAAACCGGCGGGAAAACGGTGTAAAGTTTTCCCTGGTAAAAGTGGTCTGGTAAATTTCCCAAAAATCGGTAACACTTTGCTCGTCATTTTTCTCAATAACTTTAATTTCGTCCTTAATGGCTTTGCGGATTAGATAACGGGTGGTTTTTCGCATATCAGCTAAAAGTTCATCTTCGGCTTTAGTAATATCAAGTGCCCACATTGTCTCGGCATGCATATAAATCGGGCTTTGGCGAAACCTAAGTGTTTGAAACAAAGCCAGATGCTCCGGAGTTGCCGGGAGGCTGGGTGCCAGTCTGATAAACCAGAAGCCTTCAGCGTGCGCTATTTTTTTTAGATGTTTAGTTAGCAAACCATAAACATTAAGAAGTAATTGCGGGTTTTGGGCTTTGGAGACCGGGCCATGCGGAACAAATAAAAAGCGGCCACGTTTAGCCCTAATCTTAACAACTAAGGCAATAGCTTGAAGCCCTTTATCCTCATATAAACCCAGGCGTTCAATCTCGTAGCCCTGATTTTGCTGAAACTCTCCCCAAGCCCAGGCTTGATGAAAAGAAGGCGAGCCGCACTGGTTAAAAAACGTGGTCCATTCTTCTTGTGTTTCCACAGGTAGAATTTGTAACATAAAGTCAAATGTTTATTTAAAATTTAATTTAACTTGCTTAATTATTTTATTTATTTGTTGAGTAGTGATATTAGTTGGTAAATTGACGATTTTTTTACACAGGTTTTCTGCTTTAGGGCAAGATCCAGCTACATACCGCATAGTGATTAAAGAAACGTTTTTAGGCGCCACTACCTGATCGTACCACGTCCCGGCGATTATTTTTTCTTTTTTTAAGCTGGCAAGCAAATGCTCGCGGTGGTCAACCAATATGGGAAAACGGATCAGATGCAGATTAACCGGCCTAAAGTTAACAGGCAATATAGATTTGGGCAGATGTTTGAGATAAGATGAAACCGCTTTTTTCCGGCGGTTATTAATTTTGTTAACCTTCTTTAATTGGTGAATGATCAGAGCAGCCAGCCCATTGGGATAGGCCTTTATTATTGAAAAGTCTGGTTTACCCTGTTTTTCTTTGAGACTGACTTCAGGAAGCCAAAGATTCAAGCTTTTTGAGACAGCATGAATCAATCGCCCAAGATGCAGATCATAAGTAGCTTTGACAAGCGGCGTTAAAATTTTATAAAGATACTGGCGGAAAATAAAAAGCCGCGAAGGCAGGTTGAGAGGCATTTTTTTCAGTTTTTGATTAAGAGCAACGTCACTCACGGCAAGAGCTCCGCCAAACACGGAGGAGAAAGCTTTGGAACGGCCAAAAGACAGGAGTTTAATAGTTTTATATTTATCGTGTCTGAGAGTATGAGCATCAAAGCCGTGGGCTAGGTCTTCAATTACTAAGATCTTGTTATTGCGGGCAATTTCCAAAATTTTATCTCTCTGGGGCATGATGCCAAAAGTATGCTGCAGAATCATCACTTTTGAGTTGGAGTTAATTTTTTGTTGCAGATCCTTGGGGTCCATGGAAAAAGTACTTTCTTCAATATCAACATAAGCGACATGCAGATTATTGGCCAGAATCGGCAAAACCACGGCTTCGCAGGTAAAGGCCTGAACCAGAATCTCGCTGTCGGCCGGTAATCGTAGGGCTTTCAGAACATAATAAAGTGCCGCTCGTCCGGAGAGAAAAAAGTGAAAGCAATGATACGGGAAAAATTTTCGCTCCAATAGCTTTTTTGTCAGTTCGGTCGCTTTCCCTTTTTTCCATTTCCAGGGTTGAAAAATGAGCTTAATGGCAAGCAAGCTATCGTCTAGTTCTTCGTTTGGCGCAAAGTCGGTAAAGATCATAGAAATAAAATAATTTACAAATCTCAATTATCAATTTTCAATTAAATCCCAATTTAACAATATTTAAATAATAATTTAACTGTTGTGCTTTAGTTTTTTTATCGTTGACTCTGGAAAACGTCCTTCAATAAGTAAAACTGTATCTTGATTGATTGTTTCCTTTAGATATATTATTAAATCCGAGACGTCGTTAAATGTTGTTATCTTACCTGCTTGGTCAAGCTCCTTAAATAACCGATCGGTGGTAAAAAGCGCAATCCCGGTTTTGGCCAAAGCCTGAAGGATGGTTTTATACGACGAGCTCTTCTCTACTCCCAGTTCGATGATGCCTCGGGTAGCGATGATTTTTTTGGACTTATCAAAAGTATTTAATACCTCAATCGCCGCTAAAAAACCATTGACATTGGTATTATACGAATCGTCAACCACCACTGCGCCTTTGATTCCTGCCAAAACTGATAGTTTACCAGAGATTGGCTGAATTTTGGATATGGCGTGGGTTATCTCTTGGGTAGTCATATTCAAATCAATAGCCAGGGCAAGGCAAGGCAAAAGGTTGAGAATATTATGCTTACCCAGCAGCGCTGTTTGCAGGTGTATTTTATGGCGATGGTAATAGACATCAGCCGACGTCCCTTGAGGGGTGGTTTTGATGTTGGCAGCGTAGATGTCGGTTTTCTGGCGTATTGAATAATAAATTTTTCTGGCCGGTGATTTTTGTGTCAGTACCCGACTTTGTGGAAAATCCAGGTTGATGTAGGCAAAAGATTGTAAGTCAAGGAGCGTTAAGATATGGGTTTCTGCCTTTTGCAGATTTTTCCGGCTACCGTATAAATCCAAGTGCTGGTTACCCAGGCCGGTGAGAATGCTCTGATTTGGCCTGATGATTTTGGCTGTCCTCTCAATCTCTCCAGTGCGATAACCGCCATACTCGGCGATAAAATAACGGGTGTCTGATTTCAGATTTCCAATTATCGATAATGCGATACCAACGTCGGTGTTCATGTTTTTTTCGGTTTTGGCGATTTTAAATTTTTGGGAAAGGATTTCATACAAAAACTCCTTCACCGAGGTTTTACCGTAGCTGCCGGTGATTCCAATGCAGATAGCGCTAGATCTCTTTACCAGACTTTTGGCGCGGGTAATGAGCCATTGACGATAAATATAGACCGGAATGGCTGTTAAGAAAACCGCGACTGAAGTTAACAAAAAAGCTATCAGCGGGACGATGAAAAAATCCAAAATTAAAAGCGGCAAAGACTGTTTAAGTAAAAGTTGAAAAATTAAGTAGTCGGCAACGAAAAGCAAGCCCATGATCAGCAAGTTGCGTGTTTTTTTAGCCGGTAACCGAAAGCTTGAGAAATAGAGCGCCTGGTACCAACCTTCTTCTTTGATAAATGAAAAAAAGCGGTCAAAACGGTACTCTTTGATCTGAAAAAAATAGATCAGCTGGAAGGCCTTGGCGAGGATAAACAAACTGATAAAAAGCGAGATTGTGAGCATATATTTATTTATTGGACTTAATAAAATCGGCAATCTCTCGATAGACTAGATCAGGCTTAACAAGTGGTAGGTTGTGTCCGCAATCGGCAAATATTTTAAGGCGCGCGCCTTTAATCAGTTTTTTTGCTTCATGGGCATCTTCTTGCGGCGTATAAATGTCTTTTTTACCCCAAAGAATTAAAGTCGGCTGCTTAATCCGGGGTAAGTAGGCGCTAAGGTCAAAAGAGACGATCTGACGGAAATTGGCTTCCAGTTTGGGGAATTTGCTGATATCCGACTGGAGAAAGAACAGCCGGTAAAAAGTCATCAGAAATGTGCGGCGAAGCAATGTATAAAAAGGAACTTTAGTTAGTATTTTTTTTACGGTTAAAAAAGCCGGTGAGGTGGTTTTACGGCGCTTAAAAGAGGCGCCGGCCACGATTAGTTTATCCACGGTTACCGGTGAATGGGCGGCTAAATAAAGCCCGAGACTACCGCCAAAAGAGTGGCCAAAAAAAATTACTTTTTCCACGCCGCAAGCGGTGAGAAATTGTTTTAGAAAATGGGCGTATTCCGGTATGCCCCAGTGAGGGCCGGGCTGTCCGCTTTGACCAAAACCAGGCAGATCAAGAATGATTGAGTCAAACTGCCGGCTCACTTGTTGGTAAAGAGCTTCAAAACTGTCCATGGAGCCTCCCCAGCCGTGCACCAGTAAAAAAGGCGCACCTTTACCCTGGCGTTGATAGTGGGTACTCACCCCTTCAATTTCAAGATACATGCTCCAATTGTATCAAAATACACGAGTTCACTTAGGGCGACTTAGCGAGAGTATCCAAAAGTAGCTGTTTGAACTCAGCAAAAGAGGTGACGCTGACCTTGTTGCCCTGAAGATAAAAAGTAGGCGTAGCAGTAAGCTGAGCTTTTTCCCCAGACCGGATGTCTGACTGAATTTTTGTCTGGATGCTGGAAGAGGAAAGATCTTTTTGGAACTGGTCCGCGTCTAATTTTAATTCCTTGGCATAGGCCAAAAATAAGCCCTGTGGTTGATCGGACTGCGCCCATTGATCTTGATTGGCAAAAAGCAGATCAGCCATCTGATAAAACTTGTTCTGCCGGCCTGCTGCTTCTGCAGCTTTAGCCGCTTTAAGCGAATGGGGATGAATGTTAGTCAAAGGAAAACTTCGGAAAACAAAGGTGATTTTTTTTACAATCTCCTGAATTTTTGGGTCTTTGGTTGTCTCCAGTTCCTGGCGAATATAATCATGAAAAAGTTTGCAGGCCGGACATTGAAAATCGCTATACTCAACCAAAATGATCTTTTTAGCGGGTGACCATTTTATATGATCAGAAGAGCTTACTTTATTTACTTCCGGATAATAGGTAACTTGCGGTTTGTTAATAAGGAGGTAAGTACCGTAAAGAAAGGCGACAATAACCAGTAACGCCACAAACCCCAAAACTAATTGTTTTTTTGTCATAGTAAAATTTTACTAATTTTTTCCCTTTTTGCAAGACAAAATAATCCTTACTCATTTTTTACATAGATATCGTATTATGGCTTCATAATCGGCCATTGTTAAGCGCAAGATCTATTTGTTTATATGAAAGACCAGCTGAGAGATAGACGATTGCAAACAACCTTAAAGGAGCTGCAAAATATTAAATTTGCTTTGGACCAAGCCTCAATTGTAGCCGTAACCGATAAAGACGGTGTAATTCAGTCGGTAAATGACAAGTTTATCGAGATTTCCCAGTATTCAAGAAAAGAGCTCATCGGGAAGACTCATAGGCTGATCAACTCACACCACCACTCAAGGGAATTTTTTAATGATATGTGGGAGACGATCAAATCGGGAAAAGTCTGGCGTGGAGAGATTCGCAACCAAAAAAAAGACGGTTCTTTTTATTGGGTCTCAACCGTCATTGCGCCGGTTTTGGACAAATACGGTAAACCCGAACAGTTTATTGCCGTAAGACACGATATAACAAAAAGAAAAGAGCTGGAACAGATAAAGGACGAATTTTTAAGTGTCGCCTCACATGAGCTCAAAACGCCAATTACTTCGATCAAGGCGTATACTCAACTTTTGAAAAAGCAAGCCGAAGGCTTGGCCGATAATCGTTTTTGTGTCAACCTGCAGAAAATGGATAAACAGATTGATCGGATGACCAAGCTAATTCTCGACCTTCTTGATGTGTCCAAGATCCAGGCCGGCAAATTGGAATACAAATTGATAAGCTTTGATCTCAACCAACTGTTAGTTGAGATAATTGGAGATTTCCCGTTGATTGACGGCAAGCATAAAATTGTGTTAAAAGGAAGGTCAAAACGGCAAGTGATAGCTGACCCTTATCGAGTAGCCCAGGTTGTCGTCAACCTACTGTCTAATGCCTGCAAATACTCGGCTGCCGACTGTAAGATCATTGTCAGGGTGACTCCGAATGATGAATTAGTAACTGTTTCGGTCAAAGACTATGGTATCGGTATTCCTAAAGACAGCTTGGAATCTATTTTTTACCGGTTTTGTCAGGTCAATGGTCAAAAGAGAAACAGTTATCCAGGTATGCGGTTGGGACTGTATATTTCCTCTGAGATTATTAAAAGGTTTGGAGGCAGATTGTGGGCTAAAAGCCAGGAAGGGCAGGGCGCGGTTTTTCATTTTACTCTCCCCTACCGGCTTAATTAAAAGATATATATTTATTATAGGTTACGATGTATATCGAGTCCTATAATAATTCATTTTAAAGTTAATCATACTTATAATATTATATTTTTTACTTTTATAGGGTAATTTTTAGAGAAAGATATGACTTTGGATTGTTATAAAGCTCTAAAAAATGAAATGTATCAATTTAGCAAATAATAGGTTTATCTGCTAATCATTTTTGGCTTTTCTAACAGTCTAAACAATCCTTATAGGAAATTAGAGCTATAGGATAGTCTAAATTTCATAGAATATGATTCGCGGCTTGATAGAATAATCTAACTAACCCTCAATGCCCACTCCAAACTGGGCGCTTTTAATATATAATACAGGAATGAAAATTGCTTTTGATCTGGATGAGGTTTTAGCCGGTTTCACCGTGAAGGTGCTTGAGTTCCATAATGCCATATATGGTACCAGTGTCGTATTTTCAGAGGTAAAGGATTTTTATCTGGATGATATTTGGGGAGGGACCCGCGACGAGGCAGTACGCAAAGTATATGATTTTTTTAAAACCGATTACTTCCGAGACATTCCCCCCCTACCAGGCAGCCAGTTAATGATAAAAAAGTTAAAGCAGGAGGGGCATGAGCTGATAGTCATCACCGGACGCCAGGCGGTAATTCGCCGGCAGACTGAAGATTGGTTGGCTCGTCATTTCCCTGGAATATTCTCCGAAATTTATTTAACAAATCATCACTCGTATGAAGGCAAAACCTATCGCAAGTCCGATTTTCTGCGTCAAAGCCAAGCTAAAGTATATATTGACGATCATCTGGATTATGTTTTGGATTGTGCTAAAACCAACGTCCCGATCCTGCTTTATGACTATCCTTGGAATCAAACGACTCATAAACTGCCCGAGAACGTCAAACGGGTCTATTCCTGGCCGCAGATTTACCGGGCAATAAAACAGGTGGAGAAAATCGAGGTGCTATTATGAAAATTGGTATATTGGGTGGGGCTTTTGATCCGCCGCACCTTGGACATCTAATAATCTCAAGACAGGTCAAAGACAGACTGAAGTTAGATGAAGTCTGGCTAATGCCTTGCCACTGGCATCCGTTTGGTAAAAAGCTCTCCCCTACTTCACATCGGCTGGCGATGTGCCGGCTAGTGGAAACCGATTGGCTTAAGGTGTCAGATTTTGAGATCAAAAAAGACTCAATCAGTTACACCATCGATACTTTGCCGGGGCTTTATCAACGGCATCCGGAGCACAAATTTTATTGGCTGGTTGGTTCAGATCAGCTGCCGTTTTTTTGCAAATGGAAAGACTGGCAAAAATTGGTGCGCGATTATTGCTTTATCTTCTTTCCACGGGGAACGGGTATCATCAATCTGCGCCTGCATGTTTCCGAGACGCTTCAACTGCCAAAATTGCCGGGTAATATCAGCGTGGTTAACCAACTAGATACTGTAATTACCAATATTTCGTCAACCATTATCCGTAAACGGATTGATAATAAAGAGTCAATCCAGTATCTGGTGCCTGATATAATTGCCAAATATTTCAATAAACATCAACTTTATGAATGATCTACCTCGGATTAACCCCCAAAAAGAGAAGGTAAAAATTAGCCGTTTTTTACGTTCGGTTTTTACCGGTGCCAAGATTAAACGGGCGATAATTGGAGTTTCGGGTGGTATTGATTCGACCACGTCGCTTTACCTTTTAAAAGAAGTTTTGCCTTTAAAAAACATAGTTGTTGCCCACCTTTATTACCGTAACATTTCCGCCGTCCAGTATCAAACTGTGGTTGAGGCAGCCGGTTTGCCGCAAGCCAATATTATGGCCGTTTCCATAAGACCGGTGGTAGAGGCTTTTCAGAAAAGCCTGAAGATCGACCCGACAAAAGCAGAAGAGCGCCTACGCCTGGGTAATGTGATGTCACGGGTAAGGATGATAATTCTTTTTGATCTGGCCAAAAAGCACCGGGCCTTAGTCTGCGGTACGGAAAACAAATCCGAGCGGCAGCTTGGTTATTTTACCCGTTTTGGCGATGCAGCCTCAGATATTGAGCCGATAAGCCATCTTTACAAGCTGCAGGTGCAAGAACTGGCAAAACATCTTGGCGTGCCTAAAGAGATCATTGACGCTATCCCCACCGCCGGGCTGTGGCCCGGGCAGACTGATGAAGGCGAACTGGGTTTTTCCTATCAAGAGGCCGACCCGGTTCTGCAGCTATATTTTGACAAAAAAATAACCGTTGAAGAAATTAAGAAAAAAGGTTATCGAAAGGTCGACATCATTCTCAGACAGGCGTTCAATAATAAGTTTAAACACCAGGTTCCCTACTCTCTTGGTTAGGATAGTCACTACTTTTTTCACCCTTTCCAAATCGAGCGGACCTAGATATACTGAAATAATCATTAGTATTTCTTTAAATATATGGATTTACAAGATAAGGTGTTAATTATCACTGGGGCAAGCGATGGTTTGGGAAAGGGATTAGCTTTGCGGTTGGCGAAAGATAAAGCGCGAGTGGTACTTTTAGCTAGAAATCAGGATAAACTGAAAGCGGTCAAAGAGGAGATTATAAAATTTAGTGGAAAGGCTGAGTATTTTGTCTGCGATGTCGGTAAACCAGAACAGGTGCAAAGCGTGGTTAAAAGCATCAAATCAGCTTACGGTAAAATCGACGTCCTTATTAACAATGCCGGTATTTGGACGACCGGCCCACTTGAGGCGCACCCAATTGATAAGATCAAGGATCTTTTTGCTACCAATACTCTGGGCACGATTTTTATGACCCGTGAAGTGTTACCGATGATGAAAGCGGTTAAATCTGGTCAGATTTTAAATGTAATGTCAATTGCCGGTGTTGAGGAGGTAGATGCTTATGGCATTGTGTATGTAGCCACCAAACACGCCCTCCAGGGGTTTACCGACACTCTCAAACAAGAACTCCAAGGAACGGGTATTAAGGTAATGGGTTTTTATCCGGGCGGTATGGCGACTAATATTTTAGCCGCTTCCGGCGTAAAGATGGAAGTGGATATGAAACAGATGATGAGAGTGGAAGATATCGCCGAGATTATTGCTTTTGTTTTAAAACAGCCGGCTGATGTGGTGATTGATCATTTCGAGGTACGGAAGTTTACCTAATAAAAGATCTTTGTGACGGCTTAATTTTTCAATCAAAGCATGGTTGTTTGAGGACTTCTCTTGATTTATCTTTCAATATTTTTTATGATTCAGTAAATCGGCTTAGGGGATTTATAAATTTTATTTAATTATCATAATGGATAAAAACGACAGCTACACTCCACCACCCGCTCCCAGCTCCACCGGTGTTCCCCCAGATAGTGTAAAAAAAGAAACGCCAGAACCGGTTTCAAGAGAAAAAGTGATTTTTGAGACTGATAAAGAAGCTTTAAAAAAATATAAATTGGTAGCAGTAGCTTATTCTCATGTCGAGCGTGATTGGTTCCCAACCGACGACGCCTACTACGCCGAACTTGAGGTGGAAGACCGGGCAGAGGAAGTGGTCAAGGAAATTGCCAAGTTTGGGATCAATGTTAAAAAATATCCCGGTAATGAGTATTTTCTGACTAACTTATTGGTTGATCAGCCGGATCTGGTGGTGAATTTAGTTGATACCTTAAAAGGGAAAGATGCTTTGCAGACCTCGGTTCCGGCAGCTTTGGAATTATCCAATATCCCCTACACCGGAGCCGGAATTGAAGGATTAGTCATCGGCAATAGCCGTAATCTGATGAAGCACCTGCTGCTTTCCTATCAGATTCCGACCCCGCCTTTTCAGTTTATACGACGCGCCGGTACTTTAATTGATGAAACGCTAGAGCTACCTCTCATTGTCAAGCTAAATGAAAGCGGCGGCAGTGTGGGTATCGATGATCGAGCGGTTAAAGAAACCGTTAAGGACGCACAAAAAAAGGTCGAAAAAATGCTGGAGACCTACCGGGTACCAATGGTGGTGGAACGCTTTATTGACGGGCCGGAGATTACCGCCGTGGTCTACGACGACGGTCAGAAAAACCAGGTTTTTTTAGGTGAAAAAGTGTTTCGCAAAAAGCCCGACGGCAGGCATTATTTCACCAGTATTGAGAGTTATGACGACGCCCGGGCCTATAAGTACAAGTTTGTGGACGAACCAATGGCTTCAAAAATTGCCGCAATGGCAGTACGCGCTTTTAACGGTCTGAGTTTTGTTGATTATGCTAAATTCGATATCCGGATTGATGAAAGTACTGGGACGCCCTATTTTACCGACTCAAACCCAAATACTGCCTTTGGTCCAGATTTGGGCTTACCTTTCACTGAAGTTTTGGCACTTCATGGTGTACAATTTCAGGATGTGTTGGGCAATTTACTGACCAAATATGCCAAGAACCTCGAGTAAGGTCCATAGCCCACCTTTTAAGCGTTATGGCCAGATTTCCGACTCTCACTGCGGTCCAGCCGTGGTGCAGATGTTGCTGTCCAAATGGCGCATCAAAGTGACGCAGGAGGCGATCACTGAGGCCGTACACGTAAAAAGGTTTATCAAAGTGCACGGTACGCGTATCGACCAGCTGGCGCTGGCGGTAAAAAAACTAGCTCCGCAGGTGCAGTTTTGGTATAAAGACTTTGCATCAATTGACGACATTCGCCTGCTTCTCCGAGAACATCAACTGCCGGTGGCAGTGGAATGGCAAGGTATGTTTTTTGTCCACCGACATCGCGGAAAATATACTGAGGATGGTCATTACAGCATCATCATCCAGATTAAAGATGATAAACGGGAAATCACCTTGGTTGATCCGTACAAAGATTTTGCCAAAAAACATCGGACCATCTCAATCCCCCGTTTTGTTCACCGCTGGTGGGATCATAATGATTTTATGAGTCCCAAAACTAAAAAAATAAAAGTAAAAAAAGATATCCGGGCGCTTTTTGTGATTACCAAAAAAGACTATGTCTTTCCTCCCCAGCTGGAATTGATAAAAAGTTGAAAGTTGTAGGTTGCTTGCCCTGAGCGAAGCCAAGTCTGACTTGGCGAAGTCGAAGGGTAGGTTATCAGTAAACAAGGTGAAATAAAATGCTATATCAAATTGAAGTCAGGAAAACTAAGAAAATGGGGCGGGGCGTATACGCCCTTAAGAATTTTAAAAGATTGGAAATTATCGAAAAGTGTCCGGTGGTTCATCTGAAGCCCGGTGAGCGCCGGCATTGCGAAAAAACCATTCTCAATACCTATATCTACCCTTGGCGATCTTTACAGGATGCGGTTATCGTACTGGGATATGGTTCAATCTACAATCACAGCGTCAGTCCCAATACCAAATGGGTGCGAAGCTTTAAAACAGACCAGATGTTCTACAAGGCAATTCGTCCTATTAAGAAAGGTGAGGAAATCAGTGTTGATTACAACGGCCCCTATGAGCCAGATTCGGACATGGATTGGCTGAAGGAACCTTCCCGCTATTCAAAAAAGTAACAATAAGCCCATTTACTTACCAACTACTTCATACAGGACAATCTCTTTGCTGCTAAAGACTTGATGTAGAAACGGATACTTAAGCTTACCCCATTGTTTTTCCTCATGACCATAGACGACAAAGTTTATTTTATTATATCTCAAAAACTGTAAAGCTTCCTTTTTTTGCAACTTTCCCTGGTAGAAAATTTCTAAATTGTATAGTTTTTCTGTGGCTTGCGGAGTCTGGATTAGGTGACCAAAATAAACGCTTTTTCCGGTATGGGCCGGTAAATAATTACCAAGCGTATAGCCGGCCAGTACGCCGTCTTTGTTGGTCATTTGCAGATAGTCAAACATCTCATCCGCTGCCCGGGGTTGATAGTACCATGGGTTTATTGTCCGAGTTTCCTTTACCCGCCGGTAAAAAATATACAAAGAAGAAGGCAAGCTAAGAAATAAAATCACAACTATCGCTAGTGAAAGCTTGACCGGTGAATTAATTTTTAGTTCCTTTAAGGCAAAAACCACTAAAATCGACAATGGTAAAAACAACCCACGAAGATAAAATCTGGTAATGCCAATCGGCAGAAACGATAAAGATAGGGAAACAAAAACCCAGATTAATAGAAACCGCCTATCGGGCAGAATTGTTTTCCATCGTGTTAATTGGTAAATAACTATCGGCATAAACAGTCCGTATCCTAAAAACAGGGAAACCAACGGGGGTCGAGACAGTGTTTGTCCTGCTACCCCGGCAAATCCGCCTGAGACCAAATAATCAAAATAGAAGACGGTAATAAACAACGTCAAAATTATATTCAGTCCCAACAGGCTAAAGTCGTAAATATTTTTGGCGGTGTCTTTATGCAAATATAGAAAGCTTCCGAGAATCAGTCCATAAGTCGCTAGATAGTATGGATAGAACACCACCAAAACCAGCAAACACGCCAAAGACAGGAAAGAATAGATGATTTTTTTGGTTGAAAAGTAATAGTAAAAAAGGTAGAGAGAGCAAAAATACCACATCATTCCGATGGCTTCATGCGGTCGTTGCCAAGCGCTTTGGAAGGTAAAACTGGTGATCAGTAAGTCAGCCGACGGGATATTGGGAAAAAAAAGCCAGCCCAATCCCCCACCCAAAGCTGTTAATACGGTCGCCAAAAGAGCGAGCCAGCGGTCTTTGATAAAAATCCAGGCAAATAGATAGATTCCCACAAATAACAGCACACCACAAACCGCACTTAACACCTGAAACAACAAAAACGGGTTAACCGACGCGAAAGCCAAGCCAACGACAGTATAAACAGGATAAAATAGGATGTTACTATAAGTTTGGGTAGTATATAGATTTTTTAGCAGTAATTGACCAGTCTGGCCCCATTTGATAGCCGCCACATAAACATTCACATCCCAAGGATCAAACCAGGAAGCTTGGCCGGAATAAAAGTAGTTAGCAGGTTTATTTTGCCAGGCATAGTAGTTGGGACACTGTGCAAGAAAGACGGTAAAGAGCAAACTGCCAAAAAAAGTTGTAAAAAAAAGATATTTTTTAAACTGCATAATTTACTTATTATATACCCACCGTAGTTCAATTTGCGAAAGCGGAGTGGACATACGGAGGGTGATGCTGCTGAAAGATGGTATATTTTTTGGCAATTTCATCTGAAAGCGGTATACGTGAGTTTTTGAGAGTGTTTTTATGGCTTAAAGCGGATTGATTGACCGGTTTTTCAAACCGAAAGCCAGTTTATTTGTTAAAATAGGTAACTTAACCAAAGATAAAGGAAGGGTCGCATAGTTGGTCTAGCCACCGCCTTTGGCGGGGTCCCGCAAATTGCGGTGATGCGTACGCCACTATACCCACCGTATCCCGCCTTTGGCGGGAGTACGGAGGGTGATGCTGCTGAAAGATGGTATATTTTTTGGCAATTTCATCTGAAAGCGGGATATATGTATACAGTTTATGTCATATGCAGCAAGAAAACCAAGAAGTATTATACCGGTTATACAGCAGATATAGAAAAGCGATTAAAGGCGCATAACAGTGGAAAGAATCGGTCAACTAGAGTCGGTAAGCCATGGATTTTAAGCTATTGTGAGTATTATGAGTTAAAAGAAGATGCTTGGAACAGAGAACGCCAGTTAAAAAAATACAAAACTGGCGAAGCGTTTAAGAAACTGATTGGAAGGGTCGCATAGTTGGTCTAGTGCGTACGCCTGGAAAGCGTATGTGGCAGCAATGCTACCGCGGGTTCGAATCCCGCCCCTTCCGCTACCATTCCAGAAGAAAGAAAAGAGAATATTAAGAAAACCGTATACACAGGAAGATTTGCAAAACCAGAAGAAATAACTGAAGTAATTTACTTTTTGGGCTTGACAAAAGCAGTATTGACGGTTTAGATTGTATTTATTAAGTCATCAATATCAATAACTTGCGCTATATGAAACAAACTATTCTTTCGGCTAAACAAAGTGAGCTTTTAGAGGACTTGATCGTAAAATACAGTCAAATTGTCACCTTCGATCAGATTATTAGTGAAGCTAAAAATAACTGGAAGATTGTGGTGACATAAAAAGAATTAGAAATGAATCAGATTTTTTACTCAAGAATTGTTGCGGACAAACAGCTGGAAATCATGATTGACAATTTACCCTTTACTGAAATTAAATAGACGACAAACCGCAAGCGAAAGGGTTTAGCTTCCGCCTGCGGTTTATAGTTTACGCCTTCTTAACTTCCGATAACCGGCGCGGGGTAAAGGATCTATCCCGTTCAATTGATAACCCTAGCTTACCCTTGTTTGACATCAGTTCTGACAGGGTAAAGTACCCTCAACTCTTCTTCAAAACCATCAACTAGCCCGAAGAAGGTATCTTTACCGTCAAACTCTATCGCATACCAACAGACTTACAAGTAGTTACCCGAAAACTGTATAATTACAATAAGTTTTTACAAAAAAATACAGATATGCTTATAAAATCGGCAATAAAGTACTATTTAAAGTCAGTCCCGACTTTAATTAACAATTTTAATTGGTGGATTTTTCCACTTCTTATTTTTAAGAAGCCTATTCTTATACGAATAAAAAATAATCCTAATTTTTATGTTAGTAATCTGATGGATATATGGACACTTAAAGAAGTGGTCGTGGACAAACAGTACGAAAGGATAGAAAAAATCGCAAATGACGATGTGGTGATAGATGTAGGTGCGGCTATTGGCGATTTCAGCATATATGCCGCGAAGAAAGCAAAAAAAGTCATTGCTTATGAATGTAATGATGAAAGAGTTTTTTTGATGAAGAAAAATTTATCCTTAAACGCAAAAACAAATATTATTCTAAAACACAAAAAAGCAGCATCTCTAAAACAGATAATGGTCGGTATTAATAAGTGCGATTTTTTGAAAATAGATTGTGAGGGGGGGGAATACGAGATATTTAGAAACGCTGAGAGATCAATCTTAAGTAAAATTCGCTACATTGCAATGGAGGCTCATAAATTTAATACGGAAATGGAAAACAGATATTCAAATTTGTTAAATGTTCTGCAAAAGAATAATTTTGAAGTTAATGTGATACCTAACGCAGTTCACAAAAATATATGTTTCGTTTTTGCACTTAAAAAGAATTAAAATGCGCGCCAAAGGCGAGCAAAAATCGCGCGCGCAAAAAAATAAGCGAGACCGTAGGCCCCTCCAGAGGCGGGCTACCTTTGAAAAATAGTTCGAATTTTTTCGTAAAGAGACCGCACTATCGAAGAAGCATCCACAAGACCCGTCTATCCTCTTTGATTGGCTTAATATAGAGTTTATTTTTTAACAGTCATCATTCCTGAGCTAAACTTTGCAAACGCAAAGAACATAAATGAGAAAAGCAGCATCATGACAAAGGGTGCGACTGCTGAAAGATAATTTTTCTTGCCTGGTTTATATCCACGAAGCAGTAACGAATTGGTTACAACTGAGATGGATGATAAAGCCATTGCAAGCCCGGCAAGTTCAGGCTTAAGAACCAATCCTAGCCCCGCAAACACACGAGCCGCAATGGGAATACCCATGACGTTATAAAAGAGCGCGAAGAACATATTCTGTTTTATCTTGTTCATCGTAGTTTTTGACAGATCAATGGCATTTGCTACGTCTCTCAAATCATTTTTGATGATAACGATTCCTCCTGCTTCCATAGCCACATCAGTACCAGACCCCATTGCAATACCAAGATCCGCTTGAGCGAGTGCTGGAGCATCATTTATGCCGTCTCCCACCATAGCCACCTTCTTACCTTCATCCTGCAGTTTTTTTACATTTTTAGCTTTATCTTCTGGAAGCACTTCAGCCAATATATTCGTAATCCCTACCTGCATAGCGATTGCTTTTGCGGTCCGCTCATTATCTCCCGTTATCATGTATACTTGAATCCCAAGTTTCTTGAGTTTTTCTACTGCTTCTTTTGAAGTCTCTTTTACGGTATCAGCAACACCAATCAGCCCTAGTATATTGGTTTTATTTGCAAGGATCATCACTGTTTTACCTTGTTCCTCAAGTCGACTCATCTTGCGATCAATTTTTTCTATTGGCAGACCCACTACGTCTTTAATTAATTTTCTATTGCCGAAATAATACGTTGTATTATCAAGACTTCCTTGCACGCCATGTCCTGGAATGGCTTTGAACCCTTCGACTGCGCTCAGGGCAAGTCCTTCGTCTCCCGCATAGGTATAGATAGCTTCGGCAAGCGGATGTTCTGACTGCTTTTCAAGCGAGGCGGCAATGGTAAGTACTTCATCCTCATCAAGATCTTTGAAGCTCAGCGTATCTGTTACTTCCGGCTTTCCTTTTGTTAAAGTACCCGTCTTATCAAAGACGATTGTATTTATCTTACAAGCCGCCTCAAGTGGCTCTCCACCTTTAATTAACATGCCGTGTTCTGCTCCTTTACCAGTGCCTACCATAATGGCAGTAGGAGTGGCAAGACCTAAGGCGCATGGACATGCAATTACAATTACTGCGGTAAAGGCCATGAGAGCAAAACTCAATGGGGCACCAAGTAAAAAGTACCAAACACCGAATGTAAGAATAGCTATTATAATAACTATAGGAACGAAATAAGCCGAAATCTTATCAGCAAAGGCTTGAATTGGCGCCTTTGATCCTTGTGCTTCCTCCACAAGACGAATGATTTGAGCTAATGTTGTTTCGGACCCGACTCGAGTTGCCTGAAACTCAAAACTTCCCATCTTATTTATTGTTCCTCCCACAACAGTATCTTTAATATGTTTTTCAACCGGCAAACTTTCTCCCGTAATCATTGATTCGTCTACTGCCGATGATCCTTTGACGATTACGCCATCGACAGGGACTTTTTCACCTGGTCGGACCATTATTATGTCGTTGTGAACAACTTTATCAATAGGGATATCAAGAATTTGGCCATTGCGTATTACGCGAGCTGTTTTTGCCTGCAAACCCATGAGCTTTTTAATAGCATCTGACGTTCTTCCTTTTGCTTGTGCTTCAAGCCATTTTCCTAAAATAACAAAGGTGATAAGAAAGGCTGCGGTTTCAAAATACAGTTCTGGGATCTTCTCTACTCCGATACCGATAAGGGATTTGGTACCGAGATAATAAAATATATAGTTCACTAGGCTATAAAAGTAGGCAACAGAGGTACCAATCGCAATAAGACTATCCATATTAAATGTCTTCATGCGAAGTGCGGACCAAGCGCCCTTATAGAAACCGCGACCAATAATAAATTGGACAGGGGTTGTGAGAATGAGAGAAATAATGCCAACAAGTGGTAAGAAAAATGCCCTTCCCGGGATCCATGAAAAGAAATCAAAGAGCATAAAGTAAATCATGGGAACGCTCAGAACCAAACTCACCATAAACTTACTAAAGAGTGATTTTATTTCTTTTTTTTGATTTTTTGCTTCAAACTGCGGATCTTTTTCATCAATAAATCTGGCAGAATAACCTGTTTGTTTTACTGCGTCTATGAATGACTCTTTTTTCACAGCTGATTCATCATAGGTAATAAGCGCCTTTTCTGCAGAGAAATTTACATTTGCTTCTTTTACTCCTGGGACTTTTTTAAGAGATTTTTCGATAATGAGTGCGCAAGAAGTGCAGTGCATTCCTGAGAGCGATAAGCTTACTCGTTTAGAAGTGTTTACCTCTTTTATTTCTGAGGAGGTTTTCATGGGCGATGTCATTAGCTTTGTCTCAACGGCCGTCTCATGAGATCCATTAACTCCATCAAGAAGGTGAATGAAGCTCTGTGATTTTACAAATCTTTGAATGTAGTCTTCTGCTTCAACCTCTTTTCCTTTTGGAATAACCACTTCTACAGATTTTTTATTATCTACTTTTCCTTGATAAGAAAGCTTGCCATTATCATTTTCAATTACTTGTCCATCTGCAGTTATATGTGATTGAAATACAACTCGCATTGGATCTTTAGACTTTGTTCCTTTTTTTATAAGTTCAACTGCGTCCTTTTCCGTTTGGGTATCGTCTCCACCCTCTATCACTCCTGTGTACCCTGCTTTTGTGATTGCACCAAGAATATCATTTTGGGTAACTTTCTTCTCTTCGATTGTTACTGTTCCTTTTCCCGTTTTATGATCAATCACTGCATTAGTTGCTCCAGGAAGGGACGCAAGCTCATCTTTAATTAATAATTCACATGACGCACAGTGCATTCCAATCACAGAAAAAGATATTTTTTTCATGGTGAAATTTTTTATAAATTTTTAATTATTTTGTAATCGGTTCCCTCAAGCGCTTAGTGTTGGTGACATTTGTTGCAGAAGGAGCACTCTCATCATCCACAATATTAAATACTCCACTATACATTCCCATGCTACACGTATATCGGACTTGGCCAGCTTCAGTTGGAGTAAATTCAATAATATTTTCTCCTGCTTCAAGATTTTTTCGTATTCCCAATTTTGGAGATACAATACTCGCCGCGCATGTAAATACATCTTCTGATGTGACAATCCATTTAACAGGTATGCCTTTTTTTATGGTGAATGAATTTGGCGAATATCCTGATGAAGTTTGGGTCATTTTAACGACTTGTACACCATCTTTTAAAGTGACATTTGGATCATTTACAGTTGCTGCAGTTGTTTGGGGACTAATAAATGCATTTACATCAATCCCGCTTAAATTGAGTCCGTTTGAAATGTTAAAGAGAGCCATGAATATAACTACGAGTCCTGCAAATTTGAAAAATGGTTTTGCAAAAGCGCCTTTAACCATAGAGGTAAGCCCCCCAATTCCTAAAAGTCCTGGTGCAGTGCCAAGTGCAAACACACCCATGGTGAGAGCTCCTTTTATGGGGCTGCCACTACTGATTGCAAAAAGTTGCATGGCTTGCGTAAATCCACAGGGTAAAAAGAATGTAGATGCTCCCATAATAAATGAATTTTTATGGCTATATTCTTTTTCTGACTGCGCTTTGATTCCCAGAGCTCTACTTATCCCATTTGGAAGAGTAAATTTAAGTCCTGTTAGCCGTGGGAAAATTTCAGTTAATTGTAATCCCATAAGGATCATCACAGCCCCCACCGCAATAATGAGAAGACCCAGAGTGGTAGTTGAAAGTTGGAAAAATGAGCCAGCATATCCAATGATCCCTCCGAGGACAAAGAAGGAGATAATGCGCCCGGCATTAAAAAATAAATGAGGTTTAAATTTTTGCAGAAGCGTCGCTTGGGGATGCTTTTCAACAAACCGTGCTGATGCTGCAAGCACAAGTCCTCCTACCAGAGCCATGCAGGTTGATACACCAGCGGTAAGTCCAACGAGAAATACAATTGGTAAACTTCCATAATTGTTGCCTACCCCTTTGAGTGAGAAATTGAATATTCCTAGAGTACTTCCGATTAAATAGAGGAGAACAAGGATTAAGAAAGCATATCCTAGGTCAACATAATCTTGCATGCGTTTTGAAAAAAAAGATTTTTGTTCGTTTACTCCTATCGTATAGCCAGCAGCACATACTGCTTTTTCTATTTTTTTCTGTTCGAGATGTCCTTGGTAGTATATTTCAGCCACTCCTCTTTTTTCGCTTACAATTGCTTTTTTAACAACTTGTATTTTCATTAACTCATCTTCAATTAAGATCTCACACGACCGACAATGCATGTCTTTTATGGGAATAGTTTTTGTGAACATAGGGCTTTCTATATAGTCAACTGTTAATAACGGCTCTCAGGATACAAAATGAGATATGAAGAAAGTATGAAGATTGCCCATTTTTATATCCTTCTAAAGAACTTCACATTATGTAAATCTATATAATATTATTAAGTATGTCAAAATATACGAAGGATTTTCATTCAGTAGTTAAAGATAGGACACCATTAAAATGGAGCGAAGCTCCGTATGCATATACCGTAGCCTTCTTTTTTGCATTAGTATTATTCGTAATATTTTCAATATATCTTTTTAATAGACGGGGATTTTATGATCTCTACATAATTAATAAAGTTTTTGCTGGTGTGGCCATTTTTCAGCTTGGAATAGTCCTTCTTATGGGCCCTTTATGTAGAATGTTTTATATATTTGACCACTTGCTAAGATTCAGAAAAGAGTTTGGAATTATTGCTTTCTTTTTTGCAGTTCTTCATAGCACATCATCTCTATTTTTACTAAAAAGCTATTTCCCTATAGAAAAATATTTTACAACTGAAAGAATTCCTTTTACGTTTGGACTGATGGGAATATTGATTCTTATTTTTATTTTTCTAATATCAAATAAAAAGTCGATGGATATCATCGGTTTTAAAAGATGGTGGATTATTCAATATTGGGGAGTAAGAGCAGCTTTTCTTGTTGTGGCACTGCATGTATTTGTTATGAAAACTCCAGGATGGATTGATTGGTACAAAAAAGGTGGGGCTAACGCGCTTGTCCATCCCGAATGGCCTGGCCTTGGTCTTTTGGAAGGTTGGTTTATATTTTTTGTAATTTTGATCCGCATAGCTGAGACGATTAATATTAATTTAGGAAGATTGATTTGGTACATATCTGTCCCCGCTCTTCCACTAATTTATTTTTTAACATTCTCCTGGGGCAGAAAATTTTTACCATAAAATGCAGAATCGTCGTTTATTGTTTCAAAAAATAATTATAAAGTTTGGCAAAAAGGTACCCAACTAACCAGGCCGTGATTGTTGCCGAAACAATTCCTAAAATAAATGATTCTGTACTTAAATTCCAAGCGCTAATTTTACTTATATCTATGCCATGGAACCACGATCTCGCTACATTCATTAGAAAGTCTGGAAATAAACCCACTAATAATCTACATACGACATAAACAATCGCTGTTGTTGCTGCCGCTGCATTGGCGGTTCCAATTAGATTATGTTTCATATTGTTAATGTTTAGAATGATCTTCAGCTGATTTTTCTCCATGTCCACGATGATCCATCATAAAAAGATGCATTAAGGGACAGAGCAAAATAGCGCCATAAACAAGTATGGTATTTGCTGGCACTTTAAAAATAAAAATTGCTATCGCAAATAGAACTACAGCTACCGAGCAAATAGTAAGATTTCTTTTCATATGATTACATAAAACTAATAATGTATTTATTCTACGAATATGATCATGAAGAAATTATGAAGAAAATTTATGAAAGCGGGAGGGCGATTGTGAAAGTCGACCCCATTTTTGGTTTACTAATTACTCTAATTACCCCTTTATGTATGCCAATTGTTGCTTTACTAATCGCTAATCCCAGACCAGCGCCAAATACTACATCGGTCTTTGATCCTCGGTAAAAACGGTCAAATATATGTTCAAGCTCACTTTCCTCAATCCCTTGTCCATTATCTTTAATTATAATCAGGGCATTGTTATATTCTTGTATGAGAGAAATGTTTATTTTTCCTTTATTTTGAGAATATTTTATTGCATTATCAATCATATTTAATATGGCTCTCCCCAGACGATCTCTGAATCCTAACATCTGTATATGAGAAGCAATTGAACTGTTAACGGTAATCTGTTTTTTTATAGCTAACTTTTGCGCAATTTCTGACATCTCATCCATCAACTCAGACAGGTCAAATTTACTCCTCAAATTTTCATTTGGTACTTCTGACCAAGCGAGATCCAATACATCTTTAAGTGTTATTGTTAATCGGTCTGTTTCAACTATTGAATCTTTAATTATTTTTTTATATTCATCGTTTGAACGTTCCTTTTGCAAAGTAACCTCAAAACTGCTTCGCAGTGTGGCGATTGGTGTTTTCATCTCATGTGCGACATCGCCAATAAATTGTCGCTCTCGTTTGAAGGCTTTATCAAGACGATCAAGCAAGTCATTGAAGGATGATCCTAATTCCCCAATTTCATCACCACTTTTTGTGGAAGAAATGCGTTTGTCAAGATTTTTACTTGAAATCTGGCGTATTTGTGAAGAAAGGTCGGTGATTGATTGAGTAATTTTATATATGGTTATAAATCCGATGATAGATAGAATTAAAAATAATCCTCCCAGGATGTAGACGCTATATTTATATTGGTAAATATGTACGGTGAGAATAATAAAAAAACCAAGTAACGCAAGACTTACTACATACCAGAAAAAGAGTTTAAATCTGAGGCTTTTTGATTTTTTCATGCTTTTGGTTTTTTGTCTGTCGCCATATATCCAACCCCATGAAGAGTGTGGATAAGAGGAATTTTATAACCTTTATCTATTTTTTTTCGCAGCGTCCCCATAAATACATCCACCACATTAGAGAGACTTTCAAAATTGTAGTCCCATACGTGTTCAATAACTTGAGTGCGTGTTACGACTTCATGTTTTCGACGAAGTAACAGTTCTAAAATAGCAAATTCTTTTGGAGTTATTTTAATCAATTTTCCCGCTCGAGTAACTGTATGTTTTATGGGGTTTACTTCAAGGTCAGAAAGAGTCAGGAGATTTGATACTTGGCGATAGCTTCTTCGTATAAGTGCGTTAATCCGTGATTTGAGCTCTGCAAAAACAAACGGTTTTGTCAGATAGTCATCTGCTCCAGAATCAAGCCCTTCAACCCTATCCTCAATTTCGCTTCTTGCGGTAAGCACAAGAATTGGTGTTTCTGTTTTTATCTCACGTAATTGTTTGCATAGTTCAATTCCAGAAAGTTTTGGAAGCATGACGTCTAAAACAATAAGGTCATACGTTTCTTCTTTTGCCAGATAAAGCCCCTCCTCACCGTCATACGCTTGGTCTACTGCAAACCCTTGTTCAACTAAGCCTTTTTTTATGAAATGAGATAATCTTTCCTCATCTTCAACCAGCAAAATTCTCATATTAATTTCATTCCTTTTGTTCCAGACCACAAATATCCAACACTGCACTGATAAGAAAATTAGGTTTTTTTGTAGTTGTTTTCATAAAAAGCGTATTCCTATTCTATCATTTAACTCTTGGTAAATCTGCTCAAATGCCGCATTTTCGGTTGATCACGATCGTAAAACAGTAAGTATTTACAACGCTTTCCTTAAGATCGGGGTCCTTGCAAAATCAATTGTTCATGACCCTCTTAATTTAGAAATAGTGCGGATGGGTTTAGGAAGTTCTTTCAAGAAAGAAACTAATTCAAGCCAAACAAATTTAAGCAGGTTTACCAACTCAAATTAAATGTATTCAATATACTCTGCGTTCACAGTTATAAAACACACTGATTTGAGGTTGAGTGTTATCTGTATTATTTTGATCTCTGGACCAGTCACTTATGATATTAATTATTTGATTTAAATTAGCATCGATGTCTTGAAGCGAATTAAATATAATGCCTGTTTTTTTTGCAAATAAGTTATCTTTATCACCAATTATTCCTTTGATATTGATAAAATCACCATAATTGAAGCATTTACTGGTAGCTTTTTCGTCTTTAACGCTTGTAATTATAATTTTTATTTTACTGGAGAAATATGAAGGTATTACTCGAATTTGGATACGCTGATTTTCTTTTTCTAAACTCCATAAGTAAAGGTCGTCAAATTCAATTATATCAATTATTTTATAACCGGGAGCAATTTTTAATTGGTTATTTACATTTTTTTGAGCTTTTAAAAATAAATATGGATCTCCAATAAAAATTTGAAAAATGTAAGTACAGACGATAACAAAAAATAGTATTATAGACGTAACAAATATTTTTCTATTCATAAACGGTAAAAAATTACTGATTATATATCGGAATACTTTCGTGATTCGTATTTATTAAACAGTAGCAGTAAATATATTATAACATATCATTTTGACTAATGTTGGGTAAATCATCAAAAGTAATCTTGACACCTTTATGTTTGAGCTTTCCGGCGATCAAAAACAGGCTTTGGCAACACTGATAAATTGGTTTCAGAAAGAGAAAACCAGGAAGCAGTATATCACTTTAGGCGGCTATGCCGGCACCGGCAAAACCACCCTCATTGGGATTTTTCGAAAACAGTTGGATCAACTGGACAAAAAGCTCAAGGTGGGGTTTGCCAGCTATACCGGAAAGGCGGCGCGGGTTTTGCAAGACGCCTTACATCAGCAAAAAGCGGTATTCCGGCAGGACACAGTGGGAACAATTCATTCTCTGATCTACTCCCCTATTGTCAATGAAAGAGAAGAGATTGTCGGTTGGCAGAAAAAAGAGAAAATCGATCGCCAGCTGATCATCATTGACGAAGGGTCGATGGTTGACGGGCAGATCTGGCAGCATCTCTTAAGCTACCATTTACCGGTTGTGGTGGTTGGCGACCACGGTCAGCTGCCGCCAATTAACGGCAATTTTTATTTATTGCAAGAACCTGATCTTCAGCTGCAGGAGATCCACCGGCAGGCCAGAAAAAATCCGATCATCGGTCTGTCAATCCAAGCGCGGGAGCAAGGCTTAATCCGTTCGGGTAATTATAGCGATTCTGTCCGCAAGTTTAGTCAAGGCGATCCGGACGGCCAGGAGACTATGCAGGAGCTTTTATCCAGCTTTACTCCTGACACGCTGGTGCTTTGCGGCTACAATAACACCAGAAGAAAGCTCAACCACTTCATGAGAGCGGCTTTGGGTTTTGAGACAGCGGGACCGACCAATGGTGATCGGGTGATCTGTTTACGAAACAATCACCAGCAGGATATTTATAATGGTATGCTGGGGACAATTATTGGCATTGAGTCGTCTGAGGAGGGGTGGTATCTGGCGGAGATTGCAATGGACGGGCAGGAGAAGCCATTTAAAGGCCTAATCTCAGCGCGTCAGTTTGACAGCGAGACACCTTTGAATTTTACCGATAAGCGGTCGCAGATTATGCGGGGCGATCTGTTTGATTTTGGTTATGCGCTGACTGTTCACAAAGCTCAAGGCAGTCAGGCCAAAAGAGTGGTTTTGTTTGAGCAGAGGTTTAAGAAGATGACGGAACTGGATTGGCGGCGCTGGCTGTATACGGCCGTCACCCGCGCGCAAACTGAACTTTTCATTTTTCCTTAAATGAAAAATTTATGCCTTATTTTCTATACTTAGTCCGCTGTCGGGATAACTCTCTTTATTGTGGTATCACCACCGATTTAAAGCGCCGGATAGCCGAACATAATTCGTTTTCAAAAAAAGCTGCCAAATATACGAGAGGGCGCTATCCTGTCAAACTCGTTTACTGGGAAAAGTTTGATACCCGTGCTGATGCTTCAGTCAGGGAAGCAGAGATAAAAAATTGGCCAAAGAACAAGCGGGAAGAGTTGGCGGCAATAGTATATAATTGCAAGTAGGATCGCCAGAGTGCTGGAATTGGCAGACAGGCACGGCTTAGGACCGTGTGCCTTAACAGGCGTGTGGGTTCAACTCCCACCTCTGGCACAAGTCCCATAAAGAGTCTGTTTTAAATAATTTTTTATGTGACAGTAGTGTCCCTTTGACTCTTTACAGATAGAAAACAACAATAATGGATATTTATCTTTGGATTGTTGTGATAATAACTATATTCCTAAATTTCTAGTTTTCTACTTATTTGCTAAAAATAATAGTAAAGTCAGCAATCGATATTGATATAGATCGTTATGACAGTATAAACAAGATTTATAATAATATTATAGGTCTGATAATTATAGGCTTTAGATTGTTAGGACAATATATATAGATTTGGATTGTCCTATAGCTCCATAAAAAGAAATGAATTCGGTTGGCAGAGTTAATGCTTGTTTGATAAATGAAAAGTAAATTATATCATAAATAAGGATTAGTTAAGTAACCGATAAAAATAAAAAGACAGCATAGTCGCATACAGATTTATCCTTAAAGGATATTTTAAACCTCTATAAAAAAATTATAGGATATAATATTAATCTAATAGGATTTACCTATTTCTTAAAAGGAAGAAAAATAAACAAAAATAAGCTCAATTTTTAACATTCAGGTAAGATTCACTGATTGGTCTAAGGGACATAATAAACTATAAGGTATTATTTTATCAGAGTTTAAGGACGTAATGATTTCATGTTTAACGTTCTTAAAACGTTAATGATACACGGATGATTTACTCCTTCCATTTTGACCAGATGTCGGTTAATATAATTTTATGGACATAAAAGAGGCAATTTTGCGCTTTCTTGAATACTGCGAGCTTGATCGGAATTTGGCGCTGCGAACTGTAAAAATGTACGGTTACTACTTGGATTTTTTCAAGAAGTGGCTTTTAAAATCAACCAATTCCACTTCATTTCCGGTTGAAAAAATTGATGAAAATATTGTTCGCCAGTTCCGTTTATACATCTCCCATCAGTATAAAAATCCATTTAAGGGCGATCTGAAAAGACAAACCCAGAATTATTTTTTAGTAGCGCTAAGAAGTCTTTTTCGCTTTTTGATCAAGGAAAAATTGACCGTCATCTCACCTGAGGTGATTGAACTTGGCAAAACCCGCGACCGGAATATCAAGTTTTTACAGCCTGAGGATCTGGAGCGGCTTTTTAATGTGGTTGACACCAGTGAGATTATTGGTCTGCGGGATCGGGCTATTCTGGAAGTGCTTTTCTCAACGGGCTTGCGGGTGTCGGAAATGGTGGCTCTTAATCGGGATCAGATTAACTTTCAGACAGGTGAGTTTGGGGTGATCGGCAAGGGAGGGAAAGCGCGGGTAGTTTTTCTGTCAAAACACGCTAAAGACCGGCTGCAGAGGTATTTTCAAAAACGTGACGATCCTTACCATGCTTTATTTATTCGCTATTCAGGACCTAAGGCTCCTGAAGGTTTAACCGATGAAAAGCTGCGTTTATCGGTGCGCTCGGTTGAGAGGTCAATTGACAAATATCGTAAAAAAGCCGGAATTCTTTTTCGAATCGGTCCCCATGTGCTGCGTCACTCCTACGCTACTGACCTTCTAAGCCATGGGGCGGATCTGCGAAGCGTGCAGGAGATGCTGGGACATAAGAACATCTCAACAACCCAGATCTATACTCACGTTACCAACTATCGCCTGCGTGAAATTCACGAGAAATTCCATTCGGGTAATAAATAGCTTCACTAACAGTATTCAGTACGATCCGTAAATATTTTTGAATAGTATACCCACCGTATCCCGCCTCTGGCGGGAGTACGGAGGGTTATGCCGTTGAAAGATGAAGTGTTTTTTTGCAATTTCATCTGGAAGCGGTATTATCACAGATAATTACGCGTGTTCATGTTGTATATAGTAAATATTATATTCTTTAGCTTAAGATCTTATAATAATTTAAATTACTCTATCCCTTTTTTTTACACTTTATTCAATAATAATATTTCATGCTATACTATATTTTATGATCTCTGTTCTTCTGCCTTTTCACAACGAACGGGAAAATCTTTTACAGCTCTATAACGGTCTGACTACGTCTTTGGTAAAACTCAATACGCCGTATGAATTGATTTTTATTGATGATGGCTCAACCGATAATTCGGTTCAAGCACTCGAAAACAAAACAGGCAACGATAAGGTCATTTTGATAAGACTTGAAAAACGGCTAGGCAAGGGGCGAGCTTTAAATCACGGCTTGAGAAAAGCTAAGGGCGACATCATCGTGTTTATGGATGCAGACCTTCAAGACGATCCAGACGATCTACCAGCGTTAATTGCCAAAATTAATCAAGGCTATGATCTGGTCAACGGGGTGAGGTTCAAAAGAAGGGATAACGCCGTTATTAGGTTTTATTCGCGGATGGGTAATCGTTTTTTAGCCAAATTTCTCAATTCCCCTTTTACCGATATCAACTGCGGTTTTAAAGCGTTTAGGCGGTCGGTTCTTGATGAGATCACCCTTTATGCCAATAATTTCCGTTTTTTACCGCTTGCGGCTTATTATCGTGGGTTTCGGGTGGCTGAGATTAAGGTGCACAATAAACCGCGTATTCACGGTAAATCCAAATACGGTGCCAGAAAGCTGATATTCGGTATTTTTGATACTTCAACTGCCTATTTTTTGTATCATTTTGCCGAGCAACCACTGTATTTTTTTGGCATTATCGGCGGCGGATTTTTTTTAGTCGGTTTGGTGATGGCGGTCATCTTAACAATTCAGCGACTTTTTTTTGGAATGTTGCTCTATCAGCGGCCGGCGTTATTACTTTCGGCGCTGTTGATTATAGTTGGTTTACAGATAGTAATGACCGGAATCATTGGCGAGTTGATAGTTTACGTCAATAAAAGAAATAAAAGTTAATTACCGTTTATCCCTTCAAATTATGAAAAAAATATTAGTTACTGGAGCTGGCGGTTATATTGGTTCGGTAGCCACATATTTATTACTGCAGAAAGGTTTTGAGGTGGTGGCCATAGACAACTTTTCTACCGGTTTCAGCGGGCCTTTGGAGTTACTTCAGAAAAAATTCGGTTCTGATAGACTGAGTTACTATGAACTGGATTTAGGGGGCGATCTGTCGGAGTTTTTTGCCAAGGAAAAAAATATTCAGGCAGCTTTGCATTATGCTGCCCGTTGCAGCGTTAACGAGTCAATGACAGATCCGCAGCTTTATTTTGCCAACAATATTTGTGCCAGTAATAATTTGCTGATCCAGTTATTAAAGTGCGGGATTGACAAGGTGGTCTTTTCTTCCACCTGTGCCGTTTATGGTGAAGCAAAATATGTGCCGATTGACGAAAAACATCCGACTTATCCAACCAATCCCTATGGCGAGTCCAAAAATACCGTCGAAACGTTTTTACGCTGGTATGGTGAGTTGAAGGGTTTGCGCTATGTTGCCTTGCGCTATTTCAATGTCTGCGGCGCCTCAGACGACGGGCTTATAGGCGATGCCAAAAAACCTTCGGTCCATCTGATGCAAAACGTGGTGCGTGGCGCCTTGGGAATTGAGCCTTTTTATCTAACCTGCCCCAAGGTAGAGACACCAGACTCAACTACCATTCGCGATTATATTAATGTCGTTGATTTAAACGAAGCTCATGTGGCGGCTGTTGAGCATTTGCTTTCCGGTGGAAAAAGTGAGGTTATTAATTTAGGAACCGGTAACGGCAACTCGGTGCTGGAAATTATCAAAGCAGTTGAGGAAGTAACGGGTAAAAAAATCAGTCTGCAGTCCGGGCCAACCCGTCAGGGCGAATATGCCAAAATGATTGCTGTAATCGGCAAAGCAAAGAATATCTTAGGCTGGCAACCCAAACGCACTCTTATTGAAAGTGTTAAGACTTTAGTTCAGTGGTATAAAGCCAGGCCCTACGGCTGGGAAGCTTGATGGGCAATTTTTAGAATATGGAGACTCAGCAAGCGCAACATATTAACAAAAAACCGGTTGTAATCGTAGTAATGCCGGCTTATTACGCGGCCAAAACCGTTGAAAAAACATTTCGGGAAATTCCAACAGGCATTGTCTCGCAGGTCATTCTGGTTGATGACGGCAGCCGCGACAATACCGCCGAGATTGCCCGCAGTCTAGGGATCACGGTATTCAGACACGCAAAAAATTGTGGCTACGGCGGTAATCAAAAAACTTGTTATCAGGAAGCGCTGAAGCTGAATCCAGATGTGGTAGTGATGCTTCATCCAGATTACCAGTATGATGGTACAAAAATAAATAAGTTGATAACGCCGATACTTGATGGTGAATACGATATCATGTTTGGCAGCCGGATTAAGACTCGCGGTGGCGCTTTAAACGGCGGCATGCCCAAAATCAAGTATCTGTTTAACCGGATTTATATGCTGTTTGCTAATATTACTCTGGGCGTTAACCTATCGGAATATTTAAGTGGCTTGCGTGCCTATAACCGCAAAACCCTGGAAACCGTCCCTTATCAGGAATTTTCTGATGATTTTATTTTTGACCAGCAGTTTACCTTTTCCGCCTTGGCTGCTGGTTTACAGATCGGTGAAATACCTATCCCCACGCGCTATCACGAAGACCAGCATACCTTGGAAACTTTTAGCTTTCGCGGCCTGAAATTCATGATAGAAAGCTGGTGGCAGATATTTATTCACCTTTTATATAAAATCGGAGTTTATAAAGATAAAATTTACAGATAACAAGTTTTTATGAAATGGCGACCCTGGAAGATACTTACCTTGCTTATTTGTAGCCTCATTATTTACTACTGGCCTAATTTTTACAACTTCTTTTTTCAGGACGATTTTTTCAATATGGTGTTGGCAAAAAATCAAAATTTGCTGGATGCTTTTAATATTTTCAAAAGACCGGCGATGGACTTCTCTTTTTACCGTCCATTTTCTACCCAGTTGTACTGGACAGTCGGGCAAAAACTGTTTGCTATGTCGCCGCTTGGTTATCATCTGGTTAACTTTGGGTTTTTTGCCGTCGGTATTCTTTTAGTTTATAAGCTTACCCTACAAATTTGGCCTGACAAAAAGCTGGCGCTTCTGACCAGTTTTTTTTATGGCTTTGCCGCTTCCCATTTTTACCGGTTATTTTTTATCTCCCAGTTTCAGGAATTGTCGCTTGCGGTTTTTACCATGGCAACGTTTTTACTGTTTTTTAAGCGGAGCTTATTGACTCCGGTGATGTTTGCTCTGGCCTTAACTACCAAAGAAACGGCGGTAATGATTGTTCCGGTGATCTTTGTAGCGATTACACTACTAAAGTTAACCAAGCGGCGGCAGTTGATAATTTTTTTACTCTGTTTTGCTATTTTGCTTGTCTATTTTGCTGCTCGGATCTTTTTCTTTGGCTACACTACAAGCGGAGTTTACGAAGTAAATTTCAAGTTAAGCTCGATATTAAATAATTACTTCTGGTACAGCCTCTGGAGTTTAGGAATACCGGAAACTTTTGTCAATGTCGAAATTTTCCGACGACCTACGATAATTAATTCTCAGGTTTTATTTGCTTTTGGTAGAGAGGGACAGTTGGTAATTGCTTTTTTCCTGCTTTTTGTTGGACTAATTTTCAAACCCGTGTTAAGAACGTTAAAACATCTGGACCGGAATATTTTCCTGATGATCTTCTTTTTTACCCTTTTTTTGCTACCAGTGGCTTTTTACCCTTTTCACAAGTTCCCCTATAGTCTGGCAGTGCCGCTTTTTGCCAGCTCGTTCCTTTTAGCTTACGTGGTAAGGAATTTATCTCGTCCTTATCTATTGGCGGTCTGCTTAGCATATTTTGTTTTATCCCAAAGCGCTTATTATTTGAATTTAACAAACCACTGGGTGGTAAAAAAAGCGGTGGTCGGAAAAAAAGTATTTGCCTATTTTCAAATAAATTATCCAATAAAACCGACCCAACCCAATATTTACTTTAGAAACACTACTTATCCATGGTGTCCGGTCGGCGTTCATTTTTCCCAGGAAGTCTCTTATGGTATTGGCGATAAAGACGGTTTGCGTCTTCTATATCAAGATGATAACTTACAAATCTATTATGAAGATCTTGATCATTTCCGGCATTATTCGGAATCTTCTCTGATTATCGATTCCCGGATATTTTTTTGATAAATAATGGATAAATATGCTTTTTAAAAAATTATCTATCGTTATTCCCTTATATAACGAAGAAAATACGATTAACGAATGTCTCAGGCGCGTACTGGCTGCACCAGCTTATGATCTTAAAAAAGAAATTATCGTCATTGACGATGGTTCAGATGACTCTTCGTTTGAGAACCTAGTTGAGTTTGTCAAGAAGAAATTTAACAAGAGCAAGATTATCGATAAATCAGCGACATTGACAAAAACAATTAGTTTAATGGTATTGCAAAACAAAACAAATCTGGGAAAGGGAGCATCTTTAAAGCTTGGTTTTAGTCGATCGACCGGTGACCTGGTGGTTATTCAGGACGCGGATCTGGAGTATAATCCAGCCGAATACCGGCAACTGCTTGAACCTTTTTTGCAAAATCAAGCCGATGTCGTCTACGGTTCCCGTTTCATTTCCCACCGACCTCACCGGGTGCTGTATTTTTGGCACTATCTGGCCAATGTTTTTTTGACTACCCTATCCAATTGTTGTACTAATTTGAATCTGAGCGACATGGAAACTGGTTATAAAGCTTTTCGCGGCGATCTTATCCGGTCAATTGCTCCACGACTGCAAAGTATGAAGTTCGGTTTTGAACCAGAAATAACCGCCCGGATTGCCAAAATCGCCAAGGTAAAAATATACGAAGTGGGAATTTCCTATTCCGGACGGACTTATGAGGAGGGAAAAAAAATTGGCTGGCTTGATGGCTTGCGGACTTTGGGGGAAATTATTTACTTCAGTTTATTTTCTTAAATCTCAGGCAATAAAATAGCCGCGGGAGAAAAGCATTGTGGTTAATAACAGGATGATACCTGCCAAAATTAGGTACAATAATTTTGTCCAGCCTATTTTTACCAGCGCTAACGCCAGAAAAAGCGGAAATAAAATCACCACATATCTAGGCAAACCGCTAAACGTACCAGTCGAGGCAGGAAGTAACAACCCCAACAAGCAGTATAAAATATATGCCAGCTTCATTCTTTTGCGTATTGTCACATAGATCACTAAAGCAGCAAATATAAAACAGGACAACTCAAATAACGCTATCCACCACTCATATTGTTGGCTGGAAAGCGTCAGAAGGATTTTCAAGTAGCGAAAGATGGTCTGTGGGAAAAGCACAATTTGATTTACTGAGCGGTTGTTGGCCACCTCTCCCTGGGCATGAAGAAAATATAGAGCATCTCCCCATTTTTTTAGACTAAACCACAGATATCCGGCCAGTCCCCAGGGTAAAATCGTCAACGGCAGTAAAGCTTTAAATAACTGCCGCCAACTTTTATTCTTAAGAAGTGAGATAATTTTTTCCTGGCGGATAATCTCATATCCAATGACCAAAAACATTATCAATCCAACCGGACGGGTGATTGCCAGTAGTGCTCCGCAGATTGCCGTAAGCCACCAGCGGTGCCTACCCATAAAAATAAAACAAAGTAACACTAACAGTAAAAATAGGCTCTCCGTGTAAATACTGCCAAAAAAGAAGGAAGCGGGAAAAATCAGCAAAAAAATAATTGTTTGCCAGGCAATTTTTTCCGAATAGTCTTTTTTTACCAGATGAAAAAGTAGAAACAGGCTGATGAGAAAAAAGAGGTTGGCCAGGATAAGGCCAGTAAAAAAATAAACAGCGCCAAAGGCCGGAGGTGAACCAAAGAATTGAGTAATCCCGCGGATTATCAGTGGAAAAAGCGGGAGAAAACGGCCGTTAGTATTGTAACCATTGGCCGCGATATCAAGATAATGCACGCCATCAAAATTGGCCCAAGGGTAAAAAAACCATTGGTTGACCGGTGCATATGGTTTGATGAAGTACCAGATGTTGGTAAATTCAGAGCTGGCTCGATAATCAAGAAACTTCTGTCCCAGAAAAAGTGGAATTAAAAGTAACAGTCGCCAAAGAATAAAAAAGCCAATCAGACGTCTCGCATGTCTCATATTGCAAGTATAATAGTAATCACAACGGGTTTTGAGGAAGGTTTTTTGCTATAATAAAGAAATCAACGAGCGTGCTGTTTGGACTCACCTGTACAACATGCAAAAGTCAAAACTATACGACCGAGAAGCAAAAGGCAAACACCAAGGAAAAATTGCTATTTAAGAATATTGCAATAAATGTCGCAAAACCACCCAACACAAGGAATCCAAGAAACTAAAGTAACCCTCCCCATTCGACAAATGAAAAAGGCAATTGTAACGGTTTTGTTCATCCTATTAGTTCTACTTATCCTACGGATTAAATTCTTATTTGTTGGCATTAATCTTTCATTGCCGGAAAATACAGGCTCGCAACCTCCGGCTTGCCAAGTTGCCAGCGTAGACAAATTAGCAGAAGGAGATACCCCGGATATTTCCAAAGATGATACATTGATAGCTTATTCCAAAAAAGTAAACAGCATCTTTGAGTTGTTTGTAATGTACTCGGATGGAACAAACCAACATTGCATTACTTGTGACAACAGTATTCCCAAAGAAATGGTTGGAAAAAACAAAGGCAAGGCCACTTTTTATGCAGACAGCAGGTATCTTTTGGCCGGCGTTGAAAACGAATATGGGAAAAATACCCTGGCAAACCAACCAGGGGTTGGTGATGATTATGATTTCTGGCTCATTGATCTTCAAACAAATACGTTTACACGCTTAACCAATAATCCCAAGGGGTTCGCTCTTCAATATCCAAGATTTTCTCCCGATGGCAAAAAACTTATCTGGAGTGAGCGGTACAAAAAGGGAGGGATAGGCAACTACCTTGTTGGAAAGGGAGAGTTTGGCTGGTGGAGGATAAAGATAGCTGATTTTTCCTTGACAGCCACTGGTCCCAGGCTTGACAATATAGAGGAATTAGAACCGGCAGGCAAAGGATTTTATGAACCGCATGGTGTATCGCCTGATGGGAGTAAGTTGATTTTCTCCGGTGCGGTAACTTCCGGAAAAACACAAATTTATAGCGACATTTACGTGTACGATCTTAACAATAGAAAACTTAGCAAATTAACGTCTGCCAGGAATATTCATCACGAACAGGCTTTGTATTCCCCAAGCGGGAACAAGATATCCTATATGTCCGGTCCATTTGTCGGGCTTTCTGACTTTGGCTATAAAGCAGACCTTTATTTAATGGATGAAAATGGAAACAATCGCACACGCTTGACTTATTTTAACGATCCTGAAAATGCTTCTTATCCGGGTCAAACCAGCCAGATAGATAAAGATACGTGGTTTAGCGATGGAACCGCTATTGTTTTTGGCCTTTATATTCACAAAATAAACAAGTTTTATATTTATAAACTTACGTTCAACGATTCATGCGGAAAATTATAGCAGTTTCAATGTTGGCGCTTCATAAATATGCTATCGTCAAGTCAGGCTTGGCTATCGTTACGCTCCAGCACGACTATGACTACGTAACTACTGAAGGCAATTAGAAAGGTCGGTTTTTAATAACCTTAAATCATAACGAGTGTTGAGGCGGATTTTTTGCTATAATAAAGGCTAAAAGCCGGATTAGTTGCGGGTGTAGTTTACCGGTAAAATGACTCCCTTCCAAGGAGTAGTAGGCGGTTCAATTCCGCTCACCCGCTCCAGACGGGATGGCTTCCTCAAAACAGTTTAATTGCCATCCCCATATTTGCTTAAAAAGTCCTTGACAAGTCCTATTTTTGGTGTTATCCTTTGAACATGATTACACAACAAGTTCAAATTAAGCTAAACTTACCGTTAGCCCTCAAAGACTTTTTAGAAAGTAAGGCGCAAAAGTTTGATATGCCTCTGGCCGCGTATTTAAAACATCTCATTCTCAATGATGTCTCTGACTTGGAGTTTCCTACTTTTCAGATATCTGATGCTTCCGAAAAAAAAGCCAAAAAGGCATTGGCTGAAAAAAAAGCAGCGGTAAAAGTTACTAGCGTTTCTGAGTATTTTAAAAATCTTTAATCTTTAATCTTGAATACATGGATTTTGAAATTTCACCCGATTTAGACAAAGAACTAAAAAAGATCAAAACTCACGATAAGCTGCTAGCGCAAAAGATAGAAAAACAATTCTCTCTTTTTCAAATTAACCATTTTCACCCCTCACTTCGGGTGCATAAACTGACTGGTAACTTAGGCAATATTTGGAGTATGTCAATAGACATGAGTATTCGAATGCTTTATATATTGGGTTATGACGGAGCATATTTTTTTGACATTGGTACTCACGATCAAATTTATAAGAAATAATTATTTATTTCCTCTTTATTTGTCATGGAAATTATTAGCACCCTTCAGAGCTTGATAAGGATCCATCAACTTGTTAAAATGAGAGAGGATTTCGATAAAGAGCGGTTCAAATAGAAGTTCGTCTCCCGCTCCTTTTGTTCATTGAATTAACAGGAAACAACGGGCTTTGCCCGTGGTTCTTCACCTAGAAATTGATCTTCAGTTTTTTTTGGTCTTTCGTCAAAATTGACGCCTCTTTTTTTAAGATCCTTAATAGTTTTAGGGTTAGATATGATATGAGTCGATTCTGCAACCAATCCTGATAGAAAATTATCTATGTTTTTCATAATGTGAACAAAATATTCAAGTTAATACTTATGATAAGCACAAATTACCCACTTCTCCTAGCTCTTTTCTCTTCTCTAATTCGGGCCAGAGAATCTGCTTTTTTAAACCTTTCTGTCTGCATAACTTCCTCTTTGATTTCTTGATTTTCGCTCATTAGTTCTGAATGCTTTTCAGCAAAGTCGGTCATGACTTTGATGCCTTTGTAACTTTGGCTTACTTCATACCATAAACCCATGATTGCAAGGGTTGTGTTGGCCAACTGCCAAAGAGCTGCCTTTTCCATGTAATCATCCTGAAAGTCGAAGTATGATACCTGAATCTGAGCACCTTCTTTAGAAGGGAGAAACCTATATCCTCTGTTAGAGTCAACTAAGTTTGAATGACTGGAAACTTGCACAGGTTCCTTTATCTTCAGTATTGCCTTGGATGTAGCTGGGTAATTTTTATTCAACCACTTATTCCTCTTATTTTTAAGTCTTTTTGTGGGGTCCATGATTCCGAACTCGTCTGTTTTTGCGAACTTTTCCACATCTGGGAATGCAATAGAATAAGCGGCATCTGTCCCAGATTCAATTAATTGTCTTAAATTGAACGATGATTGTACATGGTGAAGGCGTATTATTGAAAATAAGGTGAGTAGATAAAAATTGCGGACAGAATAATAGAACCTTAGAAATATATCTTGTGAAGCTTTGAATTCAGTAAAAAAACTTTCGAGCAACTGGAAAACCCTCAAATTATGAGCGAAATTTTCTTCATACTTGTTGAGAGCATTTAGTGTTTTTTCATGCTCACCTTCAATAATCTCGGATAAGGTCCCTCTATGCTTTTTCATACTCTAGTTTTGTTGGCATTATTATACGACTTTTGTCGATGTGGGAAACATCTCCTTGAAACTTTTAATAATATTTAGGTGAATAAGTTACGAAACATATGGCACTCTGGGGAAATGAAGTAAGCGCCTATGAGTCGCGGAACAACTGGAGATCACTTGAGAGTTTGCGCGGGATATGACTTTCAGTA
>Ga0209542_10001311_pt1 | contig 58606 bp, 63 predicted proteins | sample RifCSPhighO2_01_FD_184028 | JGI IMG/M metagenome (GOLD analysis project Ga0209542, IMG submission 184028) | Soil microbial communities from Rifle, Colorado - Rifle CSP2_plank highO2_0.1 (SPAdes) (version 2) | ecosystem: Environmental > Terrestrial > Deep subsurface > Rock core/Sediment ...
AGGAAAATAAGTTTCATTTTTTAGTTCTTCTTGCAATTGAAGCAAATTTCCAATAACATCTTTTTCAAAATCTATAACATAAACTTTTTTAGTCTTACCTTTTCTTGCTTTTCTCCAAGCTAAAAGCAAGTTGCTAAAATTATATATTTTATGATAAATATTACTATATTTCATATTAAAAAACCTAGCCATCTGAGCCATTCTGCCGTTGTCATTAGAATTACCTAAGTTATCATCATTAGCATTCCAGTTACCATTACTATTAAGGTAAGCCCTGAACAACTTATAGCCAATTTACCAATTGGGAAATTCTTAAGAATTTCTTCACTGAAATTCCTCGCAAGAAATTTCTGTATTTTATGACTTAAAATAAATTTAAATGATGTGCTAGTAAAATGGCGTGTGGCCCAGCAATATAAAATCTAAAATAAAAAAATAGACTATTTATATGGCTAGGAATCTAAAAAAGAAAATAAGGTATTTAGATTTATGCTTGAAGTCTTCGAACTAAATTTTCTCTTTCTTTTCTTTGACTTTCAAAAAATGTTTCTATTTCTTTTTTCAGTCCAATAAGTTCGAGCGAACTGGCTTCGCCAGTTGCTTCAACGACCACCCTGCCGATGTCATTAGAATCACCTAAGCCACCATCACCAGCATACCAGTTACCAAAACTATAAAGGTAAGCCCTGAACAACCCACTAGAAGATGGTTGATAATTCCATTTAAAATCGCCTGTATTCAAAATATCTTTTTTTGCTATATCTTTTCCTTGACTAGATAATCTAAAAACTAATCCACTTGGGGATTCTTTAGAAACTTCTTTGGTTAAAACTCTATAAGGAATTAATTTTGCATCTTTTAAATCAATTCCAACTTCTTTAAGATCAGAAGCTAAAGCTTCTGCAACAAACTTATTTACACTATAACCATTTGGAGAACTAACAAGATTTAACCCAAAATCAACATAAAAACCAGACATAAAATTATCATCTCCTTCTTTAGCAGTTTGAATCTTTGGCCTAAAAGCAATAACTTTTCCTTCTGGAAGTATTTCCTGTAAAACAACTAGTCTATACGGGCTTGACTGAGCTAATTTCCTATCATTTCCTGATTGAAATGCCCCAAGAGTACTTCTTACTTGTTCCCTATGCTTCCCGTCATTAATATTTTCCAATATTTTATTAACCCTTTCTAAATATTCTGCTGGATAATTACCTGCATCTAAAGCAGTACAAACCACTATTTCTTCAGGTCTCATTGCTAATGCAGTATAATTTGTTTTTACCATAAAATCCTTAGAAAAAGTATATTTATAAACTTTTCTATTTAGTTTAATTTATTAGTAGTAACAGAATAAGATAATAAAAAGAAAAAATATTTATCTTATTTCATAAACAGCTTGAACACTTGAACTAACTGTTAACTGTTGAGGATTTATCTGAGTTGCAGCTTTTCTTGCATCTATTCCACTATCACTTGCACTAGCTCCTTCAGCCATTGCATACAAAGGATAAGGTCTATAGTAATAATCATTAGTACTAATACTAACTAACTTACCTATTTTCTTTCCAGAACCCTTAGCAACAGCTTCTGCCTTGATCTTAGCATCTTTAGTAGCTTCTTCAATTGCTTGAGCTTTCAAAGTGTTTTCTGTATCTTTTGAAAATTCAAAGTTAATATAGCTAATCAAAGCTCCATTATCAACAGCAGCATCAACTATTTTTCCAGTTAAACCAAAATCACTTGTTTTAACCTTTAGTTGATTAGTAGTTTTATACCCTTTTAGCTTCTGTTGACCAGTTTCCCAAGAATAATCAGGATAGATATTATACTGAACACTTTCAATTTCAGAATCTTTAAATCCTAAATATCTTAATTCTCTAGTAACTTTTTCACTTATCTCAGCATTTTCATTCTTTGAATCATCTGCACTTAAATTAGTTGTTTCTATACTGAAGTAAACTGAAACTAAATCAGGTTGTGATATTACTTCAGAACTGCCAGAAACACTTACTGTTTCTCTTTGAAATCCTATATTTGTATATACATAAGCTCCAATAGCTAATAAAGCTACAACAAGGATAACAAGTACTGCATTTTTTCCAAACTCCATTATTTTAACAAACCTCCTTTCATTATTCCATTTTCTTCCAATTTAATATCATAAAAATAATCAGGGCTGCAATTCCTCCAAATAAAAACCAAATCCAAAAGTTATTAGAAATTTGAACAGCCTGAGCAACTCCAGAACCTGCACTAACTCCAGAAACAGCTGTATCTGAAACAACTTTAGCAGCTTCCATTCCAGAATCAGCAGCATAACTAGGAATAGTATTTGGTAAAGATATAAAATTAACACTAAAAACTTTAATCAAAAAGGCTGCAATTCCAGTAATTACAAAAGCTCCAAGGATTTTATTATTAGTTGAAGAATTTTTAGGAGAAATTATAATCTTTTTATTTGCTACTTTATATTTCAGAACTTTTTTACCTTTAACACTCCACATCCAATTTTTTCCAGTTTCAATTAATCCTGCTTCAACAAGATTTTTAATATTATAATTAACAGTATTAGCAGGTAATTTTAGTTCATTAGATATTTCACCCTCACTAGCTTCTTTATCTGCTAAATACTCTAAAATCTTTTTAGCAGTTTTATTAGATAGCACATCTGTAAGTACCTTTAGCTTTTCATCATCTAATTCAAGCATAATGTATTTTTTACTTGCCATTTTATAAATAACATAGAAAAAACTAATATTTAAACAATTTCAAGGGTTCAAATCTATTTGAAATTACATTTTGATATATAAAATAAACAACAAATATCTTTTTAAATGCCAAAACACTCTAAATTTTACAATGAATAAATGGGCTGAGATCTTAATAGGACTTATTTTAGTCATAGGTATGATACTAATAGCTTGGTACTCTCATGTGCAATCATGGACATTTCTAGGTCTATCATGGGACTTTGGAAGTGCTGCATGGGTAACAATCAAAGGAGCAGTAATCTGGGGAGTATTTTTCCTTGGCCTATTATTCTTACTATTAGGTATAAGTGACTTAAAAAACTAAAAATTTATTCTAATTTTTATTTAATCTATTTTTCTAACTAATTAGTATTTTTCCACATAAAAACACGATTAACTCTTGAGAGGTAACCAAAGTTTAAATTAAGAAGAGTATTTTATTCTTTAAGTTTAAAAAAAAGAGGGTTGAAATGTTAAATCAAGGATTAATATCAAGAGTTAAAGAGTTGAATTTAGATAAGAAAACTCATTTCTCAGGTTCATCTCCACCAGAAATATTCATCGGAAGACAAGATTACCCAAATGTTTATTCAGGCATACTTTCTCCTGTTGAACATGGTAATACGGAAAAGTTCAGCTCACCAGAAAGCTGGTTTAAACACAAGTATAAAATAGAACAAATTATGGAATATAGATCAAAACTTATCTACTCTAGATTTAAAACAAATATTAAATCAGTTCAGGCAAATCCTTTAGTTAAACCATTATCAGAAATTGCAATGTCTAATAAATCAGTATCAGCTGAATTTTTCTTAGAAAGGCCTGCAAAATTTGCTCCAATACATGAAGCAAGTGTACCATTAATAGGAAATCCTGCTCCACTAAAAAAACTAAGACTAGAAGAAAATCCAAAAATAGAAAAAAATGTAGATTATATAGTTAGTGATGAAAAGCTAAAGTCAAATGAAGGTATCAAGTATTTATATGAATCTAATGTCACAATAACTAATATAGTAAAAATTCTATCAGCAGGTTTACTTGGAATAAAAGAACAGAGAAAAATGGTTCCTACAAGATGGGCAATAACTGCAGTTGATGACACTTTGTCAAGGGAATTATTAGAAAAAATAAAGTATTATCCAGAAATGAGTGAAATAAGATTATTTAATAGTGAATATTTAGGCAATCATTATGAAATACTTCTAATACCTGATACATTTTCTTTTGAAGTTATAGAAATATCTCTAAAAAATAATGGTGTTTGGAAAGATCATGAAAGTATTTTTGGCAGAAAAAAATATGCTGAAGATGTCACAGGAGCATATTATGCAAACAGACTGGCAGTATGTGAATATCTAAATGAAATAAGAAGGCAGGCAAAATGCATAATATTAAGGGAAGTTAGACCAGAATATAATGTTCCACTTGGAGTAGGAATATTAAGAGAGGTTTCAAGAGATGCTTTTACAAAATATCCGGAAAAATTCCAGTCTGTAAGTGAAGCCTTAAAAAAAGCAGAAGAAAGATTAAAACAACCAGTTGTAAATTTTGTAGAACAATCAATACTTCTAAAAGATCATGGTAAGCAAAAAAAATTAACTGATTGGAATTAAAAATATATTTTTATAATTGGGAACAGTGTTCTAAAGTAGCATCTCTTACATCTCCTGATTGATATATTCCTCTTCCAACAATTCCATGAAAATATTCTCCTGCAGCTAAAGCTGCATCACTAATTTTTCCTCCTTGTGTAATAAAACCAGGAGCATAAAATCTAGGATTAATAACTCCCTCACTTTCAACTGTTTCTTTAACCTGCCTAATAACATCAGGTTTATTTCCTGGGACTACAAAATCTCTTACTCCAATAGAAGCTGCAATTCTATAAATATCCAAAGCTCCTTCATCAGTAATAAAACCACCTTCACTTACAGCATAAGCAGGATGAGTCATTCTTCCACCAACAATAACTTTTAATCTGTTATCTAAAGCATGATAAATCCAAGCTCTCTCAGTTTCAGGACCTGCTTGTGGAAATAAAATAACTGCATCTACACCTGCTTCTTTATTTAATTCAGCAAAGTCCCTTCCAGTATCAGGGATATCTGTTGCAGCTTTTTGATGATCATAGATAATTGGTTTATCAGTATGTTTTCTAGCAACTTCAACAACTTTTGGTAATCCATATCTAAGTCCGAGTCCAAATCCTACTTTATAAGCTCCAACTCCATCAATAACAGAAGTTTGCTCAACCAATCTATCAAATTCTTCTATAGAAGAAACATCACAAGCAGGAATCACACTTCTATTTCTTCCTATAATAGTTTGCTCTAATTTTCCAACAGTTTCTTTAAGTTTTTTATTACCATAAACTCTCAAATAATTTTCTAGTCTTTCTAAAGATCTAGGTGAAATTAAAGTTCGTTCTTTCAAATAAGTATAAACATCAGAAGCAGTAACAACAGAAATAACTTTAGTTCCAGTTTTTGATTCATATTCATCAATAGCACTAATTCCACTAGCATTAGTACCAACTTCTTGTCTGTCAACAGCAATAGCTAATAAAGGGTAATTAAATTCTCCAAAACTTTCAAGTTCTGTTCTAGCTTCGTATTTTGCATCTCCTGCTGTAAAAACATCATCTAATTGAATAATATTATCTCCTTGTTTAGGCACTCTTCCAACAATAAGTTTTTTTGCTCTTTCATTAGAAGGTAAATTACTTGCTTCTCCATGAGTTTTTTCATCTTTTCTTGTAAAAAACCAAGGAGCATTAACTCCTCTAGAAATTAGTCCAATACTTGTAGCTATAGCTAAAGCAACACCTTTTTCAGGAATACCATATAAACTATCGAAATTGATTTCAGAATCAGCAATTGCTCCAGCATAAACATTTCCTAAAACACTTGTGCTCTCTCCATCATTAAATTCTCCCATATTAACAAACCATGGAGACAATCTCTTACTTTTTAATGATCTATCATTTTCAGGACTATCAAAAACACTTAGTGCACCAGTTTTTATCAAAAAAGTAATCAACTCTTGTTTATAAGTTTGCATTAATTAAAATCAGTATATTTAATTTATAAGCATTATATCAGTTTAAAATATACTTTATTAATCACTTAAGGAAAACAATCAGTCCAGCTTCTATTATTGCTGCAATTATAAGCAAAGGAACAATAAAATAAATGAAAATTTTAAATCCATTTTTCAAATATTCTTTCATTTTCTCCCATGGATTCTTGTAAAATATAAAAGTTCCCATCTTAATTCCAATTGAAAATGAGATAAATATTGCAGGCAATTCAAACAATCCATGAGGGACCAATCTCCAAATTTCGCTGATATTTGTTTCCTTAACAACCATACTTGTAACAGCTCCAACAAAATATGCATTAAAAATCAAAGATAAAGCTGGAAATAGGCCAAGAAATAAACCAAGAAAGATTGCTAAAAATGCTATACTAACATTATTCTTAAAAATAAAAAACCACATTCCAAAAAAACCAAGACCTTCAGTTTGCTTTAACACTTCACTTACCCATTCTTTAATCATATTCATGATAATATCTGGAATGGGAACAAAAAAGCCTATAATAAAAAACAAAATGAAAGCAAGAACAGACCCAAGCAAATAGTATTTAGACTTTTTAAGAAAATTCCATGTTTCCTTATATTCTTTAAATATACTGTATCTCTTTTTTTTTCTTTGCATCTTCAATTTATATGCTGATTTAATAATTGAATTTTTCTTGGATATTTTTTTCTAAGATACACCCCATATATTATTCCAACTAAAAATCCTCCAAAATGAGCTGTATTACCTATTGGCAATCCTGTACCTGCACTAACTAGCCATGTAGCAAAAAGTACTAGGGGGATCATAATATAAGCTGGTAGAGAAAAAAATGGTATAAATATTATTGAAAATTTTAGTTTAGGTGTTAAAATAACAAATAATCCTGCAATTGCAAAAATAGCTCCACTAGCACCAACTCCAGCTATAAGTGGGCTACCAAATATTTTAGCTCCTAAATCAGTATTTCCTAAAAATCCGGATAATAAAACAAATGCAACTCCAGCTAACAAACCAGACATAATATAAAACCAAAAAAATCTTTTCTTACCTATAATTCTCTCACAAAATCCTCCTAAAGAAAACAAAACAAACATGTTAACTAAAAGATGGGCAATCCCTCCATGCATAAACATACTTGTAACAAAAGTCCACAAATATTTTCCCTGCAGAATATAGTTAGGTTGCAAAGCTATATACTTTGAATAATCAACGTTGTATAGAATTAATGGGAAAGCGATTACAAAAAATATAATATTAATAATTATTAACCAAGTTGTAACATTAAATTCCGGTAAACTAAACCTCTTTATGTTCTTTTTTGTATATCTCCTTAAATTTGTCTTCATAATTATTTCTTTTTGATATTTTTTCCTTTTTTCTTAGGTGCTTTCTTTTCAGTTAGTTTCTTTTTTTTGTTTTTAGTAATTTTTTTATTTTTAATAACTTTCTTTTTATTAGCTATAGTTTTAGCCCTATTCATATTTCTAGTATCTTTTTTCTCCTTAGCAAACCTAATAGCCTCTTTCTTTATTTTCTTCTCTTTCTTACCACCAATAACCTCTAATTCAGATTCAACTTCCTTAAGTTTTAGTTTTATCTTATTAATATTTAGATTAATATCTTTTATCGACTTACTATTATCTTGAAGCTCATAAACCTCTCCACATTCCGGACAAATAAAATCATGAAGTAAAGCAGTTTCTTCAGTTACCTCAATATTACACTGCTTACATATATAGTATCTTTTTTCTTCCCTGCTTTTAAGTTGATTTTCTAATTGAGTTATCTCAATAAATAAATTCTTTTTTAAAAGAAGGAAAGCTCTTTCTTCATTAAATGTCCAAAAATAAGTGTACCACCCTTTCTTTTTGTCTTTCTTCCTAATGAAAGAGACAAGACCTTCATCACTTAGTTTATAGAGAATATTCCTAGTTTGATTAATAGTAAGTACTAATTTTTTAGCAATTATAAACTCGTTAACATTACTTTTGCCAAGTAATAAATCAACAATATTAGAAGAGTTTTTACCCCCAACAGTAATAGACACATCTCTTAGTAATTCAATTTTATAATCACTTAAACCCATATTAGTTATTTTAGCCATGTTAATTAATAAAAAATCATAGTTTAAAAATTATACTCTTAAAATATTTTTAAGAAAAACTAAAGTTGGATAACTTTTTAAACTATCAAAAACAATTATATACTATAAAATATATATCACAAAGAGATTAATATGGGACTATTTAGTAGAAAAAAAGATGAAAAAGAAGCACCTGAACTTCCACAACTACCAAAATTACCTCAAATTCCTTTTCAAAATACATCTAAAATTCAAGATATTCCTCTAAACCCTAATAATGATGCTTCAAGAAGTACAACACTTCCTTCTTTTCCAACTTCTAACTTTGGAAATAAGATGAATCAGTCAACAATAAAGGAAGCTGTGGAAGAACATAATAATAAAATACTAGAAGATAAATTTTTTCAAATGACTCCAAGTATTATTCCAAGAATGCCACAATCAAAACCAAGATCACTAGAAATGTCAAATTGGCAAAATCAAAATACTGAAACAAGAGTTAAAAGAACAGAACCAATATTTGTAAAATTAGAAAAATTTGAAAGTGCATTATCTACTTTTAATGAAATAAGACTTCGAATAGGAGAAATTGATTCTTTACTAAAAGACATAAGAGAAGTTAAAAGAAAAGAAGAAGCAGAATTAGAAGAATGGGAAAATGAAATAGAAACCATAAAAGCTCGTTTAGATCAGATTGATAAAGACATATTTAACAAATTATAAAATGCAAAATAAAGATGATGTTCTGTACTCTCAAATAGATTTTGAAAGTGCTCTGGCTGCAAAAAAAGATATCTTAGAAATAGAAAGGGGTTTTCTTAGTATAATGCAAAAAATTGAGAATTATCAATCATTAAGAAAAAAAGAATTTGTAATAAAATTAAAGCTAAAAAATACTCTAAAAGAAGCTAAAGATAAAATGAACCAAATAAATGAAAGCTTGCCACACCCTAATGGAGAAAAAGCTATGAAAGTTAACAAAATTGAAACTGAAAAAAACTTTAAAGAAACAAAGAAATCAAAAATAGAAAATGATCTTAAGGAAATTCAAGCCAAATTAGAAGAGCTTTCTAAATAATATCAAAATTTTTAAACACCCTCTTCCTAAGAATTTAATGAAACAAGTTAAAACCCGCCAAGAACTTATTAAGTTATATTTAGATTTTTATAAGTCAAAGAACCATAAAGTAATTCCTAGTGCATCTCTAATTCCAGAAAATGATCCAACTGTTTTATTTACAACAGCAGGTATGCATCCTTTAGTCCCATATATTTTAGGACAAAAACACCCTTTGGGAAAAAGAATAGTAGATGTGCAAAAATGTATAAGAACTCAAGATATAAATGAAGTTGGTGATCCTGTACATAATACTTTCTTTGAAATGTTAGGTAACTGGTCTTTAGGAGATTATTGGAAAGAAGAAGCTATTAAGTTTACATTTGAATTTCACACAAAAATCCTTGGCATTCCTTTAGAAAAATATGCTGTATCAGTCTTTAAAGGAGATAATCTAGTAAAAAGAGATGAGGAATCAGCAAAAGTATGGTTATCTCTAGGAATTCCAAAAGATAAAATTGCATATCTGGGTAAAGATGATAACTGGTGGGGCCCTGCAGGAGAATATGGGCCTTGTGGACCAGACACAGAACAATTTTTTTGGACAGGAAAAGAAAAAGCTCCAAAAAAATTCAACCCAAAAGACAAAAACTGGGTAGAAATAGGAAACGATGTTTTAATGGAATATAATAAAGATAAAAGAGTTATTTTAGTTGATGGGATGGAATGCTTATATGATGAGAATTTTAAAATTAACAGGGAATTGTTAGATATAATTCATAGTTTCAATAGTCATTACATATTAACTATTAATGGATTTAAAGAGAAAGGGAGAAATCTAGTAAAAAACACAAATTATGATACAAATTGGGAGGCTTTTTCTTTAGAGGAAAGGGGAATTAAAAAAGATGATCCTAAATATTTCAAGATTTTATTAGAAAAATTCAACCTTAACCCAGATGATATTTTATACTTTGATCACTCTAAAGATAATATTAACTCTGCGAATAAATTTGGTATAAAAAATACTCTATTATACACTGGAAATAATAATAAAGTTAAAGAATTTATGGGGAAGAATTTATTATATTACAAAAAAGCCTCTCAGAAAAATGTTGATTTTGGAGGGGGAGTTGAAAGAACACTAACAGTACTAAACGGTTTAGATGATATTTACCTCACAACTATTTTTCAACCAATAATAAAAGAAATTGAAAAAATATCAAATAAAATCTACTCTAAAGAAGAAAATAAAAAAACAATGAGAATAATTGCTGATCATATAAAAGCTGCTACTTTTATTTTAGGAGATCCAAGGGGAATTAAACCAAGCAATGCAGGACAAGGTTATGTTCTTAGAAGACTAATAAGAAGAGCAATAAGATATGGTAAGCTTTTAGGTATAAAAGACAATTTTACAGGAAAAATAGCAATTAGTGTTATTCCAGTATACCCAGATTACCCAGAATTAAAACAAAATAAAGCATTCATAATAAATGAATTAGATTTAGAAGAAACTAGATTTAATCAAACTCTTCAAATTGGTCTGAAAAAATTTAGTGAAATATCTAAAAGTAAAAAAGAGATATCTGGTAAAGATGCATTTCTTTTATTTCAAAGTTATGGGTTTCCAATTGAAATGACGGAAGAACTTGCAAAAGAAAAAAAACTTGAAGTTAATATATCAGACTATAATAAAGAATTTGAAAAACATCAAGAACTTTCAAGAACTTCTAGTGCAGGAATGTTTAAATCAGGTTTAGCAGATAACAGCGAACAAACAAAAAAATTACACACAGCAACTCATTTATTAAATGAAGCTATAAGAATAATATTAAAAGATAGTAACATAAAACAAAAAGGTTCTAACATAACTCCTGAAAGACTTAGATTTGATTTTAATTTTATAAGAAAACTAAAAGAAGAAGAAGTTGGAAAAATTGAAAATTTAGTGAATGAAAAGATCAAAGAAGAGCTAAATGTCACAAAAGAAGAAATGCCTTTAACTCAAGCAATAAAATCAGGAGCTCAGGGTGAATTTGGAATGAAATATCCTGATATTGTTAGTGTTTACACAATTACAGATAAAAAAGACAAAAAGGGTTTCTTCTCAAAAGAAATTTGTACAGGTCCGCATGTATCAAATACAAAAGAAATCGGCCATTTCAAAATAATCAAAGAAGAAAGTGTAGCAGCAGGAATTAGAAGAATTAAAGCTGTTGTGGAATAATAAATTATCTATTAATCTCTTCCTTCACTTATTCTTTTAATCATTTCTTCTGTATCAAAAATTCTTATTTTACTTTGCTTTAAAAAATGTTTATCATTACTCCAAATAGGACAATTATTATTAACAAGAGAAGAAGCGATTATGAATATATCATCTTCATCTATATTTCCAATAATTGACTCAGCTTCTTTCCAATATATTACTAATTTTTCATTAGGAACAATTGTTAAATATTCTTTGAGTTTTAATATTAATATATTAAATTCTTCCTCAGATAATTCAGATTTTTCTATTAATTCATTTTTATGATCTTCAATTTCTTGAAAGGTAATTTCAGGAACAAGTAATTTATCTTTAGAACTAACAATTATCTCCCTAATTTTGCTATCTTTTAATAAAGCAGAAATAATAATATTCGTATCAACTACGATATCCATTTAATTTACTAGCTGAAGATCTTTTTATTCTTTTGCTTATTTCATCTACATCTTTTTGAGTAAGTTTGCTTTTCGAAGCAATATTGTTCATTATTTCTAAATCATTAACTCTTTTTTCTAACGCTTGCCTAGCTACCTCGCTCCAGCGTATTTCAGAAAATGTTTTCATCCTTTTTGCTAGTTCATCAGGAATTGCTAGTGTCATATTTACCATACTTATTTATGTGTAACCACATATTTAAACTTTTGTATAGAGAAAGCTGTAGTAGAATAAATTCAATTAAACAAAGAAACAACCTTCTTTGGAGTTCTATCACTTTTAAATAATCCCCAATGAGGTTCAACAGCTAGATTATCTTTCCATGGCTGATTAAATGCCTCAAAATAAGAAAACTTAACCTTTTTCTTTTTTGCAAGTTTCGCATAAAAACTTTTTTGCAAGTTTTCACTAACTCTTGCATCTCCTGCAGTTGGATATCCTGTTTCTTTAATCAAAATAGATTTATTAGTTAATGCTTTAATAGCCATATACTGATTTTTAACATGATTTGCTCCATCTCCAGCACTAACAACTCCGTCCCAATAAGGATGAATATTTGGAAGTAAAAAATCTCCAAAATTCAAAACATTATTATCTATAAGATAATCATTCCTTTCTTCAGTTGTAGTAATTGGTTTCCCAGTTACATCTAAAAAGTCATAAGCATCATTCAATTCTTCTAAACTATATCTTCCATAAAGCCCCTCATTTCCAATACTATAAGCAGAAACATAATAAGCCTGATTTTTAGCGTTTTGTAATTCAACATTATTTTTCACATCCCACACACCCATGATAACACTTTTAAATCCCTCTTCTTTTGCAATTTTTGGAATTCTATATAAAGTTCCATCAGAAGCATAAGTAATTATTCCATTAAATCCAGCAGCCCTTAAAACTCTCATATCAGCCCTTATACTTTCATCACTTGGAAAAATTCCTTGTTCAGGATTAAAATTAGTAGGAGCATAACTTACCCATTGTAATGTATTAATTCTCCTTTCTATAGGTAGATTATCTTCAGCTGCAGAAATAAAATTAATATTAAATATTAAAATAAAAACTGTAAAAAGAAATATTAATTTTTTCATAAAAACAAAATACAAGGCTTTTATTTAAGTATTATTATAATGATATTGTATAAAATAGTTCAATCAACTTAGGCAATAATAACTACAGCATCTTCTAAATCTTTATGTAAAACAGCCCTAACTTTTTCTGAAGTAGATTTTAGTTCATTTTTTGAAAAATTATCTTGTGCATTTGCATCAATATAAGTCTGATCAAACCATACATTAAATCTTAACTGATCTGTCCCAAATTTTTCAAGTCTTCCATCATCACCTTCTTGACTCATAAATTTAGCCATAGCTTTGTTTCTATCTACTAAGTAAATTCCAGAATCAGTGTTATATTCTGCACACCCATTATGAGCTCCACACCTAATAGCCCACATATTTTGATGTAAAGATTTGTGCCCCATCTCACCTCTTTTAATATAGGGACTATTATCAATTAGATAAACTATCGGAGCATGATACTGTTTAATTGTTTCTGCATCAGCAACTGGTGTAAGAAAAATTAGGTTATTAATTGCGTCAATAAATTGAACTTCTTCTTTAGTCCTATGAACTTCCATAAAAATAATAAAAATTAATAATATTTAACCTTTTCTCTGTTTCAACTAAATTCCATAAGTATCTAACCTTTTGCTCATTCTTGTATAATCATCAGATCCTTCTCTAAAAGTAATTATACAAGGTGACTGATTTAATCCAGTATACTCTACAACTTCAATATACTTTCCCCTATTAGCTCCTCTTCTTGCAGTAAGAACTTTTCTTGTGTGATTAACAAAAAGTACTGCTTCAGGATTATCTCTTTCAGAAAAATCTAAAACAACTCCTTCTTCTAGTTCTCCAGACTTAACTAATTCATGCATATCATCTAAAGTTATAGTTTTTCTTACCATTTATCAAACTGCCATTCTTGAAAGAGATGCTTGCCTTACATTAGCTAAATAAGAAATCATTTCTCCAGGATATTCAAATCTATTCAAAACATCATGAGCACAAGTATATAGCCCATTAATCACATAATGTAAAAGTAAATCTACACTTGGCTTAGAAGAAATATGTTCACCATCGCTTTCCTTAAGCTCTCTTTCTCTTCTCTCTACAAGATAACTCTGGAATTTACCAAAACCTGCCCTTCCAATAGCTTCTACTAATTCTTCATTAGTTTCTGTAGATGTATCTGTTTTCATAATATGAATAAGGGAAAGACGTATATATAATTTACCTGCATTTTTATGAACAAATGACAATAAATAATAGCAAAATTTAAATATATGTTATATTTACCATAATAATAGCTAAATAAATTGAACATATGAAATGAATCTTACTGAATCTGAAAAAAGAATAATCAATTCATTAATAAGAAATTCAAGACAGTCATACAGGGAGTTAGCAAAAGAATCTAAAGTAAGTCTAGCAACTATTGCAAACAAAATAAAGTTGTTTAGGAAAGAAGGAGTAATAAATGGGCATACAACTCTAATTGATTATGACAAATTAGACTATGACCTTCATGTAATGATAAACATAAGAGTTTCTCAAGGAAAAGAAGTTGTAGTTGAAAAAAAACTTTTTAACAATCCAAATGTTACTGCAATTTATGACACAACTGGAGAATTTGATGTTTTAGTCATAGCTAGGTTCAAAAATAGAAAGGTGCTTGACAACTATCTAAAGACAATTCAAGTATATGAATTTGTTGAAAGAACACAAACCAATCTTATACTTAACACAATAAAAGAAAAACCTATAGAACTATCATAAAATTATATTCTCACACCAAGAACATTCCTTATCAGGACACTCACCTTGCAAAATTTTCAATGCTTTTTCAAAAAGTATTTCCGCATTTTTAATATTAACAGTAATTTTTTTCAAAGTTGTATCAAATATAACCTCTCCAGTTTCAGTTACTTCAGAAGGAACATAAAAAAGAAGAAAAGAATACTCTTCAGTCATAAATCCATTTTTTAATAATAATAAATTATAAATGTCTAACTGATTTTTATAATAATCTTGAGTATTTTCTTTAAGTTTATACCCTCTTGTCTTATAATCCAAAACAATAAGTCTATTATCTTTTACAAGAATATTATCCAAAGCTCCAAATAAAATATTTCCTTTTTTATCTTTCCATTTTATTCCTTTGAGATTATTTTGCCAGGTTTTAAGTAACTCTTTTTCATCTTCATTTCTTCCGAATAACTCCATTTTATCGCACTCATCATTATTACATAATTCTGGAGGTAACAAGTTTCTATCTCTAAATTTATTAAAGTGTTTCTTCAAAATGCTATCCATACCACTAGGAAGAGATGGAAAAATACCACTTGGTCTTTTCCAAACATAGTGTTTGTCTAACCAGAAACATCTTGGACATTCTTCCATTAAGCTAATAGATGAGGGTGATATTTTAAACTCCATTAATAGAAAATAAGTTGTATGTATAAAAATTTATCTAAGGAAGGGGGAAAAAATATTCACCTCTTTTTCCCCTCTTTGTTAAGACATTAAAGCTAAAGATGTTTATAAATCTTTTCAACTAAGATGATTTTTTTCCCATTCATCAGAAAGTTTTTTGCTTATATCAACCAAATAAGGTAATAAACTTTTTTTCCAGAAATTGAATGAATCATCTATAAACTTAGCTCTTAAGTTATTATCATTAATTAAATTAGCATGATTATTTCTTCTCATAAAATACATAATTTTTGACATTAATTTTAAAGCTTTCTTTTTTTCCTCTTCTGAAAACATTTTTGATTCATTAACATTAACAAAATCATTAGGATTTGGTATAATTAAACTATGGAAAAATCCATTCCAGGAGTGAAGAGCTTCAACTATCCTAGTAGAAATCTGCCTTAAAACACTATCACTCACAAAACCAGAAGATAAAATATAATCTCTTACAAAAAAACAACTATCTAAATCATCAAGAGAAGTTTTTATACCAAATTTCTTAGATGCTTCTAAATAATTTTTTTCAAGTTCTTTCAAAATAATCTCTTTATCTTTCATTTTTATTCTACAAACACTCCAGGTCTCCCAGGTTTAGCTTTATTACTTTTACCTCCAGGATCATATTTATTTTTATCATTAACCACAAAAACTTTAACCTTTTTATTTATTCTCCTACTTAAATTTTCTTCATTATAGATATCTAGTTCATTTGGTAGAACATATAAATATACTTTATCGCCATCTTTTCCATTCTTCTCTTTAATAATTCTAAGTATATTCAGTACATCGCTTATAGTTTTTTCAAAGGATTCTTCCTGCTTTTCTAATTTCAAATCAATTTTTTTATCATCAAATTTAGGCCAATCAGCCAAACTTACAAAACCCTTTCCACCAATTTTTTCCCACAGTTCTTCAGAGATGAAAGGGCAATAAACACTCAATAAAACTATAAATTTTTTAGCATTTTCTTTATCAATATTTTTATCTTGCATAAAATCAAAAAATGTTCTTAGTTTTATAACAGCAAGATTATGTTTAAAGTTTTCAATATCAACAGTTACTTCCTTAACCAATTTATTTATTTTACTTTCAATTCTTGGGTCTGCTTTACTACTTTTCAAATATTTAATATTAGAAAAATGTTCAAAAACCTTATTCAAAAATTTGTGACTTCCCAAAACTGTCTTCTCATCCCAGTTAGTATTACTATCAGGAGATGCAAAAGAAACTAAAGCTAGCCTTAAAGTATCTGCTCCAAATTTTTCAATTGTATCTAAAGGCTCAACAACATTTCCTTTAGACTTAGACATTCTATCTCCATCACTACCGTGTACAATTCCTTGCGTAAAGTATCTTAAAGCAGGTTCATCAAATTTTACCAACCCTAAATCTTTTAAAAATTTGGCATAAAATCTAATATAAATTAAGTGCATAGTTATATGCTCTGGTCCACCAATATACTGATCTATAGGAGTCCAGTAAAAAACTTTTTTTTCATCAAATATTTTTCTTGAATTTTTAGGATCAGTATACCTAAGATAATACCAAGAAGAATTAACAAAAGTATCCATTGTATCAGTTTCTCTTTTAGCACTACTTCCACATTTAGGACAACTAATATTAACAAATTCTTTATTTGTTGTTAAAGGATTTCCCTCTCCAAATTTTACTTTATCAGGAAGCTTAACCGGCAATTGAGATTCAGAAATAAGAACAATTCCAGGAATAATCCTTTTAATCTCCCAAGAAATCAAACCATTTTTATTTATCCTATCCAAATAATCCTCTATAAATTTATAACAATCTTCTAAATCAGATAAAGAATTTATTTCTTTAGAAAAAGTTTTGTTCAATAAATCTTTTTCTTTATAAAAATCAGCTAGTTTTTTAAATATTTTGACATTAACAACTTCGAAGAATAAAATTTCTCCATTTACTTTATTCACACATTTAATATACTTACCTTTAATAGTATTTCCGAAAAATCTATTTTTTTCTTCAGGATTTAAAGCTCTTGTTTCAACAGTTTTTAATCCATTTTTTAAGTTTTCAAATGATTCTTGGTCATAAAAACTAAGTTCGGTTGAATTTTTTTCAACATTTTCTTTACACTTATCACAATAAACAACAGGTATTGGAGTACCCCAATATCTCTGTCTAGATATAAGCCAGTCTCTCAGCTTATACTGTATAGTTTTCTTTCCAAGTTTTTTAAATTCAAGTGCTTTAACAATATGTTCCTTAGCTTCACTACTTTCTAAATCATTAAATCCTTGAGAATTAGTTAAAATCCCATAATCAATAAAAGCTTGTAATTCAACTTCTAACTGATTTCTAGGAATTCCTAATTTTAATCCATATTTAATATAATCCTGAATATCATTTACATTATTTAAAATAAAATGTTTATTTGGAAATACAACTGCCCTTGTTGTTGTAAAACTATCAGCATACCAAGCGCCCCCCTCATCAGAAGTTTTTAATAAATTGCTTTCTAAAAATTTGATAAATTTTCCTTCATTATTTAAATTAACAGAAACTTTATAGAATTTGCCCCAATCTTTATCTTCTTTAATAATGCTAATGCCCCCATAATCTTTTAACTTAGCAATTTTATCTTTTGGTAAGCTTTTTTCAATAACTGTATATTCTGCTACCTTTGATTTTACAACCCACTTAACAGGAATCTTATATTTTTTAGCGAATTCAAAATCTCTCTGATCATGTGCTGGAACAGCCATAACCATACCACTACCATAATCTGCTAAAACAAAATTTCCTGCATAAACAGGGACTTTTTCATTATTCATTGGATTAACAGCATAACTTCCAGTAAAAACACCTTCTTTATCAAGATTTTCAACATCTTTCATTGATTTCATAGAAACACTTTTAATTTTCTTCAAAAATTTTTCAACTTCTTTTTTCTGTTTGTCAGTCACTAATTCCATAAGTTTAGGATGCTGAGCTGAAACAACCATAAATGTAACTCCAAAAATAGTATCTGGTCTTGTTGTAAATATTTTCCAAGGTTTATTATTTATACTAAATTCAATTTCAGCTCCAAAAGATTTTCCGATCCAGTTTCTTTGAAGCTTTTTTGCGTTTTCAGGCCAATCAACTTTATCTAAACCATTTAACAACTCTTCAGCATAATTTGTAATTTTGAAAAACCATTGTTCTAAATGTTTAATCTCAACATTAGTATCTTCATGTCTCCAGCAGCAACCATTAATAACCTGTTCATTTGCCAAAACACTTTCACATTTACTACACCAGTTAACAGGAGCTTTTTTTCTATAAGCAATTCCTCTTTTTAACATCTGTAAAAAAATCCATTGGTCCCACTTATAAAATTCTGAGTCACTTGTTTTCACCATTCTACTCCAATCATAACTCCAACCCATAGCCTTTTGCTGTTTCATAAAATTAGCAATTGATTTTTCTGTATACTCTTTCGGATGAGTCCCAGCTTTAATTGCAGCATTTTCAGCCGGAAGTCCTAAAGAATCATAACCAATAGGATAAAGAACATTATATCCTTGTAATCTTTTAAACCTAGCAAAAATATCTCCTAAGGAAAAAACAAATGCATGTCCCATATGCAAACCTGCTCCAGAGGGATAAGGAAACATATCTAAAACATAATATTTTTTCTTCTTAGACTTTTCACCAACTTCAAATATTTTTTTAGTTTCCCAAGATTTCTGCCATTTTTTTTCTATTTTGTTAAAATTGTAATCTACCATAGAAATCAGAATTTTATGATATATTTAAAATTTGTCTATTTTTCTTCTATTCCAAGTAGTTTATCTAAACTTAAATCAGCGTACAAAACTAACGGAACACTTGGTATTAGACTTTCTTCTTTCCAAGCAACAAACATTCCCAAAACATAATTTCCTATAAAACGGTCAAATTCAATCCTATGTAAATTCTCTCTTTCATCAACTAGTTTTTTACCATCTTCCCTATGACCATCATCATGATAGGGAGTTAAGAAAAAACCATTCTTATTCTCATAAGTATAACGCACACGAACAACAGGATAAGTCTCTGACTTATCTCCTGATTCAAATTTAACTATTTCTCCAAAAGCAATTCCCAAAATATCTTTTAGTCTTCCGATTCTCCCAGCTTCAACCTTTCCGGTCTTCAGATCAGTACGCTCATAAGAACTAATGTCTCCCAAATAATCAAAAGCTGAATCAATAGCATCACTAACTAACTTACTAGGAGTATAAAAATCCTTGAAGAGTAAGTTTTTATCCTTAAGTTTTTGACAGCAAATTGAGCATCAGTAACTCCTTGAGCAAGACCTGCATTAATCAATCTAGTTCCGTCATCAAATCTTTTCTTATTAGTTGTAGAGTGATCTACCATCTAAAAAGTGGAATTAAAGAATTTATAAGTATTACTATTCTAATTTTCTATAAATTATCACATTTCCTAAATAATCAAGCCACTCAACAGCTTTTTTGCTAGCATCCCCATTTGAAATAAATAATACTGGAAGATTTTCCTTTTGACCTAATTGTAAATGCTTCATAAGATCTTTATCACTAACACTTTTTTTCTCTTTAGCAATACAAAGGTAACTATCAAGTTTACCATTATTTTCTACATTTATTATTCCAGTAAATTCTTTTTTCTTAGCAGAAATCTCTTTCACTAGCTTAAGACTGTTATTTTCAAAGAATTCATACACTTTAGAAACAAATTCCGATTTATTTTTTTCTTTCTTTGACTTAGTTGATTTAAGGACGTTTTCCTGAACTTTTCTTTCAAGTATTAAAGAAGCTTTTTTAGGTTCTTCTTTTGTAAAGATTGACTCAGGAGTTATCATTTCAACAGTTTTCTGAACTAATGGTTCTCTAACTCTTTCAATATGTTCTGGCAGAATTTTTCTAACTATTGGTATTTCCATTTGCACAGGTTTAATTTGTGTCGTTAAAGTATTCTGAATTAATTCTGATGCATTTCCTTCATTAATTTTAATAAATCTCCAGTAAAGCTCATTGTTATGTTGAAAAGGAAAAGCAAAATCCTTTATACTTCTCAAAGCCACCCTAATTGCAGGTAGCTGATCAGCATCTTTTAAAACACCTTTATCTTTTAAAATTTCAAATGCTTCTTTTTCCTTATTAGGTAAATACTGATAAAAATTTTCAATTTGAAATTCTTGCCCAACTAAATAATATAAGGGGGAATTACCCACTCTTAAATTACTTAATTTTAGTCTTTTATCAGATAATAATTCGGCAAGCATAGCACTAGCCAATAAACTATCAATCTTTAAATGTTGAGAGATATGTACTGGTAAGCAAGGCCCTCTTATTTTAATAAAACTGATAATCTTTTCTCTCTGATCTAGAACACTATTACCTCTTTCCATTATAACTCAAAATAGACAGTGATTATAAATTTTGTTATACCTAAATCCTATAGCAAGGCTTAATAACTTATGCTTAATAAAATCATTATGAAGTGTAATAAATGTGGTCATGAATATGAAATAAAACTAGGAGCTAAAATTATCTCTAAAGGAGCTAAAATACTTACTGCAATGACTACAATTGTAACAGCTCAATGTGAACAATGTGGTCAAATATTTCAAGTTCCAGTAGCCAGCAAATCATTTTTCACAGTTAAGAAAAAGAATAGTTGAAAATTCAAGGCCTTCTCCAAGCAATTTCATAATAAGTAATATCACCCTCACTATCTACAACAGCTATAAGTAAGTTCTTTTTAGTTGAATGAGCAACCCTATTTTTAGCAGAAAAATCATGCCAAGTCATTTCTTGTGACTCTGAAACAGGGTATAAAATCCATTTTGCATGTTCCTTACCAGGTTTATGGCCTTTATCATAAACTCTAAAGTCAGCTCCAAATTTTAAAGCAGTTTTCAGCAAATATCCTTTATCTCTTAAATCTTTAAACACTAAAAATTTTATATATATATTCTTGTCAATCTTTTTACATTCATCAATAAGCTGATTTAAACTTAATTTTTTAGATTTTTTGTAAACACTAATCTTCTTTTTATCTAATAAATAAGTAGCCTCACTCAGAGAATATCTAACTCTTTTGCCTAAATACTCTCCAAATAATCTATTGCTATAAAGATCTAAAGCTTCTTTAGATGCACTAACTACCTCTCCATCGGATAATACAGCTTTTATTTCGTGATTTTTCTTGTTACTTGATTTTTTGGATATTATTTTTTTATTCATTCCAGTAGTAACATGAGAAATTATTTAAAGTTTCTTATACTTAATAAGAAACTTTAGACCCCAAAAATCTTTGATTTTTGATGTTTAAACATTTGCTCAACAAAAGCTTTAAATACTATCCTAAAAATTCATATAAATGGGAAGGATAAAATCACTACAGATCAAGAGAGCTGGAAAGAATCTAATGAGAGACAACTCTGATTTTACTATAGATTTTAATAAAAATAAAGAAGTTCTACAAAATTATACCTTGCCGGATAAAGGAACAAGGAACAAGATTGCAGGTTATATCACAAGGCTTAAAAGAGCTGGAGATATACCTAAGCCAAGAACTGTTAGAGAAAATGACAAACAATCATAAGGAAAAATTAACAACTGAAACTAACGAAATTTTTATTGGAAGTAAACCTTTTATGAAATATGTAATAGCAACAATGATGCAGCTTGAACAGAATAATTCTGCAATAATCAAAGCAAGAGGTAAATTTATATCTCGTGGCGTTGACGTTGCAGAAGTTGTAAAAAAAAGGTTAAAAGAAAAAAGTGAAACTCCTTTATCTCAGGAAATTATTATAGGAACAGATGCGTTTGAAGGTGAAGAAGGTAAGAAAATAAATGTTTCAACTATAGACATATCACTAAAAAGAAGCTAATAAAATAAATTAATTTTTCTTTTTTTTCTTAGATTTTACTAAACGATCTAATTTTTGATTATTTTCATCAAGTTGAGTTATTATTTTTTTAAGTAATATTGTCCTTCTTAAATTTATAACAGTACTTATTATCCAAAAAATAAGATAAAGCCCAAATATCCCTCCAAGAATTTGTAAAAGACGCACTAAACTACTAAAACTTCCATCAATATTTTCAACTGCACTTAATACCTGCATAAATATCATTAACAAAATAAGTTATCTTAATTTAAAAATACTTCTAAGAATAACTTTTTAAACTCTTCAAATTTGCTTAATACATCCTTAAAAGGAAGGTTCATAAAAGAAACCTGGTGTCTTTTATATGGCTATATAGTTCAGCGGTAGAACGCCTGTCTCATAAGCAGGAGGCTCCGAGTTCAACTCTCGGTATAGCCACTTTATAATAAACCTTAAAAATACTAAAGTATTAAATTTAGTATGCAAGTAGAAAATAAGTCTCTTTTAATGAACTTACTATTACTGCAAAGACTGCGAGCTTAAACAAAATCATGCAGTTAATTCTTGAGCCTTAATTTGTAAAGAAATTCTGCATCTTGTTTAATTGTTAGAGTAAATAAAATGGAGAAAAAATGAAAACAGAAACAAGGACAAATGAAAAGAAAAAAGAATCTAAATTTAGTGTCAATGCTAATGCTAAAAAAATAAACTCAATATCAATAGAACACGTTAAAAAATCAGGAAAAATAGTGCATTCTTTTCTTTTAATTCTTGTAGAAGCCACATCTAAAGATAAAATAAACATGATGTCTATAGAAAATAATAAGAAAAGAATTATCTCAAGTGATTATAAGCTTTTAAAAGATTATCAACAATCAGAATTAAAAATAAACACTCTTTATTCAAAAGATTAAGGGCTTGTCGTATAATGGTTATTATGTTCGGCTGGCAGTCGAGAGATCCGAGTTAGATTCTCGGCAGGTCCAGAAAAAATTTATGGGAAAATTCCAGAAATAAAAATTACATAAATTTATAAACTTAAACAGATTAATTTTAATAAGAGGTGTAAGATACTAAAAATATTTTTCTAAAATAATTTGATTTATTTGTTAATATATTTTCACAAAATGGAGGTGTAAAATGGCTGCAAAAAAGAAAGCTGCGAAAAAAAAGAGAAGATAATAGAACAAAATTATTTTAAATTTTTATTTATTTTATATTATATTTAATACGTTAATAAAAACAAAAAGGAGGTAGAAAAATGAAGTGCAATTGCAGTATAAGTAACATTGTGTTAGGAATAATAATTATAGTTTTTGCTCTATGGCAAACTATATATTCGAAATGGATTGTAGTAATAGCTTCTGTATTACTTATAATACATGAACTATGGCACAAGCATAACTGGATGAGTCCAATGGGTTCAAAGGTTATAAGCAAAAAAAGAAAATAATTTTAATATTCTAATTCTCTTTTATTTTTATTTAACTCTTGTTTTAACTAACTTACCTAAATTTGTAAGATTTTCTCCATGAATAACTTTTTTAATAATATCTTTCAGATCTTTAATTTTAACTCTTGCTTGACTCTCATCTCAGCAACCTTTCCAGCTTTTATAAATTCAAGCTCATTATTATATTCAAGACAAATAGAAAAAATTATTACAAATTATTGTATTTTTGTTAGAAATAGACTTGAAACTGATAAAAAAGAAATTACAGAAGTCACAAAAAGGCTGAATAGTATCTGGGATTAATAAAAATAATATAAAATTAGAGAAACCATTACTTAATTCGGGTATTCACTTTTTTACCCAATTTAGATAAATCTTCCCCCTTAATAGCCCTATTTATAGTCTCATTCAAATCCTTTATTTTAACTCTAAACTGATTAGTACTATCTCTATCTCTTAAAGTCACTGTTTTATCATTTAAGCTCTGCTCATCTATAGTAATAGTAAAAGGGGTACCTATGCAATCTTGCCTAGCATATCTACGGCCGATTGAACCTCCAGAATCATAGATTACATTTAACTCCTGTTTAAGATTATTATAAACTTCCCTTGAAACTCTAACAAGTTCTTCATTATTTCTAATGACTGGAAAAACAGCTGCTTTTATAGGAGCAAGTTTAGCGGGAATTTTCAAAACAGTATTTTCTCTTGAATTATCATAAGTATATGCTTTAGTTAATATTGCAAGAAAAACTCTTTCCATTCCAAATGTGGGCTCAATTACTCTTGGAATTATTTTAGTTTTCGTAGATTCATCAAAAATTGCCATTTCTTCTTTGCTTTCCTTTTCATGTTGTTTTAAGTCATACTGCCCCCTATTAGCATTAGCTGCAACTTCTAAAGAACCAAATGGGTACATATAATCAATATCAAATGTAGCAGAAGAATAATGACTTAATTCATCTTTAGTATGTTCTCTTATCTTTATTTCCTTTAAACCTAAAGAATAAAACCATTTTATTTGTTCAGCTAACCAATAAGCATGCCATTCTTCCAGTTTATTTTTTTTAATAAGTTCTTTCATACTTACTTCTTTTAATTCATCTTTTCCTGATTTTTGAGTTTCTTCATCTAAAAACATGAATTTAACATTAAGATGTTCATCTTTTAATAGATTACATTTTTTTTCTTCAGGATGTATAAAAAATTCAAATTCTCCTATGTGAAACTCTCTACTCCTAAAAAGAAAATCTCTTGGAGCAATTTCATTTCTAAAACACCTTCCAAGTTGAGCAATTCCAAAAGGTAATTGCATTCTTGAAGTTTGTTGAATTAGTTTAAAATCTAAAAACATCCCCTGAGCTGTCTCTCCCCTAAGATAAACCTCTGCCTGATCTGTCCCCACCTTTGTTTTAAACATCTGTTCAATCATTTTAGCATTTTCCCAATCATATTCCCCCCCACAATTATCGCATTTAATTTTTTCCAAATTTGGTTTGTCAACTTTAACAGACTTCCCACATTTTTTACAAACTACCAAATAGTCATTAATATTAAAATTAGTAATATGCCCTGAAGCTTTCCAAGTTCGTGGATGTGATATAATGCTTCCTTCCATACCAACAATATTATCTCTCTGCCTTACAAAAAAATTCCACCAATCTCGCTTAATATTATTAAATAATTCAACTCCTAAAGGTCCAAAATCCCAAAATCCTGCTAATCCTCCATAAATAACACTAGAAGGAAAAACAAATCCCTTAGCTTTGCAAAAACTAGCAAGTTCTTCTATGCTGATATCTTTTTTTTCATCCATGACTTTTTCTTCAAAACTAGACTTTTTATTATTTTCTACACTAGAATTTTTTAACTCCAAAAGCTTTTTTTCAGCTTCTTCCCTAGTTTTTCCGCCATAAGCAACATTTTTACTCATAACTTTATCTGCTTTTCTCTTACTTTCCCTAATATAAAAATAATCTTTTCCATTAATTGTTTTCTTAACAATATACATGAATAGAGATGTAGTGGGCAATTTAAAAATTTTTGTTATATAGCCTTCACATAGCTTAATACATAAATAATAAGTATTTTACCAATTAATAATAACATTTATAAGTATATATACATAAATAATAAGTAATGGGAAGGACTAGTATAGCAAGAGCTTCCATAGAAAAGCTCAGAAAAACAATAGATGTTTCTAAAAACAATAAAAAAATTCTTATAAAATACCTTGAAGATGTTAAAAATAAATATGTTAATGGGGAAATAAAATATTATGAATATGAAAACCTTCTGAAAGAAAATCTTGATGGAAGAACAATTCCAGAATGGTTTGAGTATTATGACAATACAATAAAAACCAGCGAAAAAAAGATCAGAGAAGCTGAAAAAAAACTAACTGTAAAAAAAGTCTTAACAATCTTCCTATCTCTTTTAATTATTTCATTTCTATTCTTAATAATGTTTTATAATGGACTAACATTTACTGCATTTATAATAAAAGAACAACCACAAGTTTACACTCAAACAATAAACTTTCAAACAGCCGAATCAATTAACTATGAATGGAATCCAGAGTATGCTGGAATTTTAAATTCATTAAAACTCTCTGGAAGTGTTGAAGGAAATGGTGATGTAAAAATTTATCTAGATGATTTGCTAATCTTCAGTTCAAACCAAGAATCAAAAAAAGGTATAACAGGTTCAGCCGTAGAAAATATTGGAAAAAATAAAGGTAATTCTATATTAAAATCAATTACAGGATTTTTCAAAAGTAGTTTTTCAAAAATAACCGGAAAAACAATTGAAGAAACAGGCGATGTTACACAAGAAGAAAAAGAAACAGCAGAATCTTCAAAATCACAAGAATCACAACACTCATCTTCAGAAGATAAAAGCGAGGAAGCTTCTCAACAAGATAATGGTCCTTCCCAAGAATCAGGGAAGCTTCCTGCTTCTGATATAGAAAAAACTGAAAGTGTAGAAACAGAAATAGCTAAGGAAACAAAACTAGAAGAAACACAAGAACTAGGGGAAACAACAGGACAAGAAAATATTGGTGATCAAAACAATTCTGAAGAAAAGGTAGAAGGAAATGAAACTAAAATTAATGAAGAACAACAAAACAAAACTAAAGAAGATGAAGCTGAAAAAAATATAACAGAAGAAACAAAATCTGACGGGGAAATAAAAGATAAGCAAAAAGAAGTTAATGAAGCTGAAAAAAATATAATAAACTTTGAAAATGCCTGTGAAAAAACTTGCACATTATCAGGATTAAACTTAAACAAAAGCTCTTACACTTTACGAATTGAAATTTCAAATGCAAAATTAAATCTTGATAAAATAATCTATGAGCTGGTTCCTGGGGAAACTTCAGAAAATACAACAGAAACAACAGAGAATATAACAGAAACAAATGAAACAGGACAGATTCCAGGGGTTCCAGAAAATATAACAGAAATTGGGGAAAATATAACTGAACAGAATGTAACAAATATCGCTAACATAACAGAGCAAAATGTAACAAATACTAGTCAAGCGCCATTATTAATCCAAGAAATACCTAACCTAGAAATAGAAAAAAATAGTTTTGCAATCATAGAAATAGAAAAATATTTTTCAAATGCAGAGCAATACTTTATACTGCAAAACCAAAATATTTCAACTACAACATTTGACCGTATAGTAAAGCTTCAGCCAGACAAAGATTTTACTGGGGAAAGGAAAATAAAAATCATTATAAAAAATGAATTTGGACAGGCAGAAAGTAATCTCTTCACTCTTAAAATTTCAGAAGAGGTAAATGCTCCTGCTTTAATAAAAAATATATCTGACATAGAAATACAAAAAAACAGCTTTGCTGAAATTAATTTAAGTGAGTATTTTTCAAATGCAGACAACTATTTCATGCTTCAAGTTGAAGGCATAAAAACAACAAGCATTAACAACATAATAAGAATTATCCCTGAAGAAAACTTCACAGGACTAAGAGATGGTAAAATAATTGCATTTAATGAATTTGGAGGAATTGAAAGTAATACTTTCAATATTGCAATCTCTGAAAATATCTCCCAAATTAATCTTGGAATAAATATAACAAACATATCAATTGAAACCAGGCAGTATAAGGCTGTAATTAATGCTCCTGTAAAATGGATTAAAAAAATAAATGCCAGTGATATTAACAGCATGCAAAACTTAACTATTGAACTTCCAAAACAAGCTGAAAACATTTCTATTAAAACAGGAGAAGAAGTTGAACTTGCAATAAGCGAACTTGAAAACTATGAAAGCACAATTGAAAATACTGAAAGAAAAAATCTTTTATCAGGAGCAATAACAGGAAATGTTGCTTTAGATATTAGTGAAAGTAATGGTATTTTGACAAGATTCTTTAAATGGATAAAAAAATTCACAATTACTGGAAATGTAATACAAGAAGCAGAACTGCAGGGAAGTATTGTTGAAACCATTGAAAGTAAAATCATTGACATAGGAGATATTGCAGTCCAAACACAAGAAACTGAAGTTGCTGTTGAATATTACACTCCTGGCCCTTATTCAATAGAAGAAAATCTCACAAATGGAAAAAGAGTTACTGTGTCAAGTACTGATGAAGAAAATTATACTAATATTTTAGCATTTAGTGAAATTCCAGAAAGCTTTAATGTTGATAAAAAAGCTCAGATAAAAATTTACTGGAATGAAGAAAAGACTTATGTTAATTTCACTGCCTATGATTTAGATGAAAACGGAAAATTAGATTATGTGGAATGGGCTGTTCCGCATTTAAGCAATCAGACATTTGAAATAATAATTGAAATAACAAAAGCAGAGCATCTTGATGAAAATAGAAATTTTATTTCAGATATTTATAACGAAACAAAAGCTTTAGATGATATTTGGTCTGAAGAAATCCCAGAAAATCATTATGTAAGAGCAACTTTTGAAGCAAATCTTACTAACAAAAATGACATTACAATTTATCCGCGTATTACAAGTGGCTCGCCAAAAATAGAAATTTATGAATTTGATAAAAATGAAAAAATTGCAGAGTTTTCAAGCATAATAGACAATCAGTATAATAAAATACTTTTAACAAACTTGCAAAACAGCCAGGATGTTTTTGATTTAAAAATTATCGGAGGAACTATACAGCTGGACCATATTATTGATCCCTTACCATTACTTACTGAATTAAATATAACTGGGGCTATGGAATTATGCGGAGAAATTTCTAACTATAGCAATATTTTTATCAGTCCAACAGGAAAAGTAAATATTTGTGCTAAAAATGCTACAGGAGGCACTGGTTTTGTAAATATTTCCCTAGGGCTTGCTGGAAATTTCACTATTGCTTCTGGAGGATATATTGCTGGAGAGGGAAAAGGGGCAAGAGGAGGAGCAGATGGAGGTACAAATGGAATCCAAGGAGAAAATGGAACTGAATTTGGAACAGGATTGGCCTCTACACTTGCCAATGGAGGTGGAGGTGGAGGTGGAAGTCGTACTACTGCTGCAGGAACTAGTGGAGGAGGTGGAGGAGGATTTGGAGGTTCAGGAGGAACTGGAGGTAATCATACTGGAACTGGAGGAGGAAATAAAGGTTTAGGTGGAAATATGTATGGAACTGCAACTAACAATGTAATTTTATATGCTGGTTCTGCAGGAGGCGGAGATGCTGGAGATGGCACTGGTTCAACTGGAATTGGAGCTCCAGGAGGAGCAGGACTAAGAGTAAACGCAAGTTCAGGAGTCATAAGCATTCAAGGAACTATTAATGTATCTGGAAATAAAGGTAATAATGGAGATGGCACAGATGACTCAGGAGGCGGAGGTGGAAGTGGTGGACATATTATTTTAATTGCAAAAACACTGATTTTGAATTCAGGAGTTGTAAATGCTTCTGGAGGAAGAGGAGGAAATGCTCCAACTGGAACTGACTCATGTGGAGGAGGTGGAGGAGGAGGAGGTAGAATTGTTTATACATATAATACACTTGCAGATGCATTGCTAAAAAATTTCACTTTAGGAGGAATGGCAGGCACTGGATTACATACTGACTGCAACGCAATTACTGACCTTGGAAATTCAACATATGGGAATAATGGAACTGTAAGTTATGTGTCTTCAACTTTTCCTTCTGATGTTTACACTCCGACTGTTTTGCTTCAAGTTCCAGCAAATAATTCACTTACTTCAATAAGTCAAGTTTGGTTTAGCATTGGATTGCTGGATGATGTAAATGTTTCAAACGGAACTCTTTACATTTACAACACAACAGATGGAGCAGTAGACAAACTGATAGGAACTAACTTTACTGGTTTGGGAAATAACAGCATTACAGCTAACATTTCTTACAACTTAAATTATACTGGAATATTTTACTGGAACTTTCTTGCTTTTGATAGTTTGAGTAATAAAGCATTTAATGAAACTAATTTTACATTAAACTACTCTACACCAGCAAATACTGCTCCAGTAATAATAAGAATATTTAACAACAGCCAGATAGGAGGAGCGCTAAACGAAGGTCCTTCAAATACTATTTTTATAGTTAATTTTACAGCAACTGATGAAAATGGCAATGCAAATTTAAATTCTGAAACAGCCACAATAAACTTTACAAAAACAGGAGAAGACACAAGATATAACCAGACATGCAAACAATATGAAGCAGATGGAAATTTTGCAAATTATACCTGTGAAGTGCAGATGTGGTGGTGGGATGGTGATGGTGCATGGACAATTAATGCTACTATAAATGATTTATCAGCTGAAAAAGCAACAAATGACACGCAGACATTTAGCGTAGCTCTTACAACAGGATTTGTTTTAGGTCCAGGTAATTTAACATTCACAGGAGTATTTGGAGCAGCAACAAATATAACATCAAATGAAGTAGTTATACTAAACAATACTGGAAATAAAGATATTGCTCAGACAGCTATTTCTATTAATGCAACTAAGCTGGCTGGAGAAACAACTGCTAGCCAGGCATTATATTCTGGAAACTTTTCTGTTGGAAATACAACAGGTTCAAGCAAAGAATGCCAAATTACACCTAGTACTTTTGCAACACAGCTGAATTATACAGTTCCAGGTGGCTCATTTGTTAATGTCACAACTGCAGTAATGAATGCAAGCAACTATTCAATAAATAATTTCAGAGAAGGGCAGGAGCAGTTATACTTCTGTTTGTTATTAGCAGGTGGAGAGCTAAGCCAACAGTCATATTCAACTCGTACTAACGGAGCTGGCACAGGAACATGGACTGTGCAAATAGTATAAAATGAAAAAAACAAATAAAAAAATATATGGGGCAGTAGGAATTTTCTTAGGAATTCTTATTTTATTTAGTAGCTTTGTAGTTGCATTTGCAGTTTCTATGCCATCACTACCAATAGATAATGAAGGTAATAGAGTTCTATATCTTTTACCTGGAGAAGAAGAAAGTATGACATTTGTTGTGCAAAATGGCGGAGGGGCAACAAGTGAAGTTAATGTAAAAGCAGAAATAGTAGAGAGCTCTGAAGTGATTGAAATAATTGACTCATCTAATATTTATACTATTCCTGCAGATGGTAGAAGTGATGTAAATACTAAAATAAGTGTTCCAAACGAAGCCCAAATAGGAGATAAATACAATGTTGTAATTGGTTTTAGCATTGGTGGAGCAGATGGTACATTCCTCACCCAGCAAATACAGCAAAAGTTTATTCTTAGTGTAGGAGTACAACCAGGGCAAGAAAATGAAGAAAAATCTAAAATCTCCTCTAAAATACTCATGATAGCTGCTATTATAGCGATTTTGATTATAATTTTATTGTTATTGATAGTTCATTTTGCCAGAAAAAAGGGAAACTAAACATTTCAAAAATAAATTCTATGGCAAAATCCAAAAAGAACAGTTTTTAAATATATATCGGCTAATTGAGTAATGAAAAAAAGGAGTATAGTTTATTTCATACTTTTATTACTTTTAATATTAATTACAAGTGTTATAGGTATCAAAGCTCAAATTACAGGAGAAAGCGTAACAGGAGAAGCCACTCAAAATGTTGGTCTAAATATTTCTATACAGGGAGCCACAGCCCCAACTTTAACAATTGAAAAAATAAGAAATGAAACATATTTTAATAATAACTCTCTTAAAATAAAAATTATAAGTACAGGAACAAGTGTCTGGTATAATTTAGATAATACCGGAAACACTAGTTTAACTGAAAATAATAATGAATTTGAAGGATATTTTAACACCAGTATTGGAAGTCATATCTTTTATGCTTTTGCAAATAACAGCAATGGAACAACAATAGCAAAAAATGTAACCTTTATTATAGACCTTTCAAAATATAATGTTTCCTATGAAGAATTTACATGGCAGTCTACAAAGTTTAATGAATATAGTTATGAAGAAATGCAAAATCTAACCAATATTACTTTATATAATGCAAATTACGGGAAAATAAACTTTAATGAAATAATCAATGTGACAGATGATAGCAATCCATACGATAACCAGTCTAACATTAATGATTATATTAACATTTCAAGCAATAGAATTGAAATAAACTCAGATATACTGCCAAATTTCAACAAATCTGCAACTCTTACACTTTATAACCTAGCATTTACAAATCCAAGAATTTTAATAGATAATGTAGTATGCTCTTCAAGTATATGTGCACAAAATAGTTACTCTGGTGGAACTTTAAACTTTAATGTCACACATTTTACTGCTTATTCATCAGAGGAAACTCCTGTTGTAAGTTCTCCCGAAAGCCAGTCAAGCACTGGAGGTGGTGGGTCAAATAAAGAAAAGGCATTTGCAATTGATAAAGAAAATATCAAGGTGTCTATAAAAAAAGGAGAAACTGAAAACGTAAAAATAACAGTAAAAAACACAGGTAATCAAAACCTAAACATAAATTTAGAACCTTTTAATATTAACAATTTAATAAAAATAAACGAATCAAATTTCATCTTAAAAGAAAAAGAATCAAAAACAATTAATTTGGAATTCTATGCTAAAGAAAGTATAAAACCAAGCATATTTCTAGGATACATTAAAATATCTGGAGATAGTATGATAAAAGAAATTCCAGTAACAATAGAGGTAGAATCCCCAGACGCTTTATTTGATATTATAATCAGTATTTCAAAAAGTTCGCTACGTGTTGCTCCTGGAAATGAAATAGAAGCAAATATAAAAGTCTATGAACTTAAAAATATAGGAAGAGTAGATACAGAACTCAAATATAGCATAATCAATAATAAAAGCGAGGTAATAGCATCTTCGAAAGAGACAATTGCCATAGAAAACCAAGCTGATTTTATAAGATCATTGCACATTCCTGATAGCGCAAAAGAAGGAAACTATGTATTTTATGCAACAGCAACATACAACGAAAAAACAGCAAGCTCAAGTCAATCATTTGAAATTGTTGAATCAAAAACAATTAAAGAAAAAAACCAGGTAAATTATGTAATATTAATAACCCTTTTTATAATATTAATAACCCTTTTTATAATAGTATATGAGATTAGAAAGATTAAAAAACACATAGGACTTCACCATGTTAAGATAGATGCTCAAATCCTTAAAAAAGAGGGTTATATTAAACCAAAGGAAAAACCTGAAAGAATATTTGCTAAAGCATTTAAAAAAAGATGGAAAAATAGGAAATGGCATTAAGCTCACAATTAAGCAATGAATTAATAATTACTTTAATTTTAATTATACTTCAGATTATCACAGTATATTTTGCATACATGATAAATAAAAAACTTGGTGGAGCAAGATTCTGGATGTTAATAATAATTGCATTATCAGTAATAATAGTAAGAAGAATCACAACTATTTTAATACTATTTGAGGTTATTACACCAGGCCCATTAATAAATCAAATAGATAATATTTATATTCCCCTAATCTTCTGGGCATTTATGGGATTGGGCATGTATGGTTTGTATAATAAATTAAAAAAAGATAAAAAATAAGTTACTAAAATGGCTATAAATCAAATAATAGGGGAAGTTGGTGGGGGCATAAGTATAGTACTAGGATTAATTGCTATTTTATATGGAATATTAACAGCAAGAAGATGTTCTAGAGAACTAAGAAATTCAATAGTATTTTTCATATTAGCATTATTTTTACTTATTTTTCATCAAACATATTTTACAATAAACAGCTTTACAATAATTGAATCGGCAGAAAGTATTGTAAATTCCACAAATGTTATTAGCTCAGATTTGTTTTATAGTATAATACATACACTAATAATTTTACTTATCCTAATTGCATTTATGTCCATGAAAAAAATGATTGACAAAATTGACAATGATTCTACAGGTTTAAAAAAGAAAAAATAGTTTCCATTTTACAAGTTAATTTACTATAATCATAAGGCACATATTACACACCACTAATTATTTAAAGTTATTTAAGTTTATTTTTTCCTAATAATCTTCAAAAATTTTTTAACAGATTTTTTTGTTCTCCAAGGAGGCCTAAACCCCTTAAAACCTTTCATAGCTACTTTAATATCTTTTTCTAAATCAACTTCTTCTTGATGTACATGATGAAAATATTTTTTTCTTTCATATAAATCTGCTAAATATTCTTGTTCAGGTTGTCCAGGACAAGGAATAAGAAGAGCTTTCTTTTTACCAAGTTCTATCATATTTGCAGTTGTTGTAAAACCACTCCTAGTAATAATGAATTTTGCTCTATTCATCATTTCCTCTTGATACTGTGTATTCAAAAAACTGTAAAATTTTATATTTTTACTTAAATTCTTAGTCTCATTAACATCCGGATTAGCTCCTGCAATAACTATATTTCCTTTAAGTTTTAAGCATTGTTTAATAAGCTTGTTTTCAAGAATTGTTCTCTGGGGTTCTGGTCCTGAAAGAGAAATAAAGTAATCAATATCTTTTTTATATCTTTTTTTCCTAATTTGTGAAAGTACACCTATGTGATATATGTTTTTATGGTGAATATTTTTATTTTGACTCATAACATCAGCAATAGCTTTTTTTGGAAAATCAGGTACAATCAGAGTTCCATATGGTTTTGTAACAAATTCCATGACTTTTGTAATTGGATACTTTAAAATATTATTTTCAAAATTAAGCGTGTGTATTATCATAATGGAATTTTCTTTTTTGTCATAAAGTTCAAATCTATTATCACTAATAATAAGGTCATATTTTCCTTTTTTAATTATTTTGTTTACACCTTTCCTTGCTTTAAGAATAGAAGCAGTCATTTTATGAAGATTCATTGCACACGCTAATAAAAAATAACTTGAATATACTTGAGGTACATAAAGACTAGGGATATCGTAATAATTACATCTTCCACCAAATTTTTCCTTTAAAATTTTAAGCGCTCTTCCTGTTGATACTATATCAACACTATATCCTTTACTTAAAAGTCCTTCTATAAGAGGTATATCTCTAGTAGCATGTCCTAACCCCCAGTCTAAAACTCCAAAAAGGATTTTCATTTTAATTCTTTTTTACTTAATACAGAATAAAATATTGTTTATAAAAGATTGTAAGCGGGGACCGGGACTCGAACCCGGGAAAATTCGCTCTGCAGGCGAACGCAGTAACCGCTGTGCCATCCCCGCACAAAACTAAAAATATCAAAAAAGAACTTTATTTAAAGGTTCTTATATTATCTAATAATTAGAAACTAATTAAACTTTTTTCTGTTTAAGAATACAAACTTTGCATGCTTTATACTTCTTTCTAGTAAAGTAAGCTTTAGAATTATTACTAACTTTGTATTTTTTCTTTATTAACTTTCCAAGTCTACAATTCCTAGTATGAAATGTTTTTGTTTCAGAACTAGCAACATAATCATATTTTGGTATATCTAATCTTTTTCTAGGAGTCTGAACATAAACTGTCCTTGTAACTTCCTGAGTAACAGGCTTTTCAATAGTTCTTATAACTTCTTTAGGAACTTCTCTTATAACAGGTTTGATTATTTCTTTTATATATGGTTTTTCTAATGTCACAACCTCAGTCCTAGTTATTTCCTTAACTAACCTAGGTTCTAAAAGAAAAAATAAAATTATTACATAAACAATAATAAGCGTAAACCCTAAGAATAAAGCATAAGGGCGTAACAATCCTATAAAAAATACTGCAATAAACTCAAATATTACGACAAAAATACCAATAATAAATGCAACTAATATATTTCCTTGATTCCAAACATGTTTTTCAGTAACTACAGGGTCTAATTGATAACTCCTTCTTTTAATTTCCTGATCCATGAAAAGTATAACAATCTAATATTTATAAATTATCATAAAAGATGTTTAAATGCCTTTTTAATCTTAGGTTTAGATGTCATTTCTCCAGCATTTTTACTGATAAAATCTAATGTCCATTTAGGGTCATCCCAAGTCAAATTATGAAGTATTACTAATGTTGTTAATTCTTCTTGAGCAAAACCATTACCTAAAGCATAACTTAAATATTTTCTTGATTCATCTCGACTTCTTTCAACTGAAGCAACACATTCTTGATATGGAAAGTTAAATCTCTCAAAATCTGAAAGATAATGTTTAGTTCTTTGTATTCTATCTTTAAGTTCCATTGTTTAAACGCTCCCGACAGGATTTGAACCTGCGACCCCTAGCTTAGAAGGCTAGTGCTCTATCCAGGCTGAGCTACAGGAGCTTCTATAAAGATATCATCAAGAAATCGTATTTAAAACTTTTCTATATAATCAAATAGTAATCTCTCTTTGTAATTCTGAATAAGGGATATATTTAGCTCCTTCAATTATTCTAACTCTTTCTTCAATTGTCCTGGAAGATTCTTTAAGTCCTCTTTTAAGTCTTGATATATCTTTCTTAAATTTTATATTACTTGAATGGGAAAAAGAATCCCCATCTTTATCTGGAGAATAAAACACTCTAAAATAATTATATTCCATTAAGTAAAAGACAAAAAAGGGTTTAAATAAATTTCTATATAATTATTTTCATAAAATCTCTTGCAAGTTCTGTATTTTTAAAAACTTTCTTTGCAGTATTAAGAACATCATGCTCATTTTTACCATATCTCTGGCTTAAATGCATTAAAATAAGTTTTTTCACTTTAGATTTTTTAGATATGCTTGCAGATTGTTCAGCAGTTAAATGATAATAGTCCTTAGCAATTTCAGTTTCATCCATAAATGTAGACTCGCAAATAAACAAATCAACGTCTTTAGCAACTTTAGAAATATTTTTATTAATCCTGGTATCTAAAACAATTCCCAACTTTTTACCTTTTTCAAGGTATGTAACATCTTTAAATTTTATTTTTTTTCCATTAATAACTATATCTTTGCCTTTTTTCAATAAGGAAAGTTTAGGATCATGCCCAATTTTCAATTTGAGAATTTTTTCTTTCTTGATTCTAAGTTTATCTTTTTCAACAAATCTATATGCTAAACAATTCATGTTATGTTCCATTGGAAAAGCCTCAATACAAAAATCATCTTTATCAACAATTTTTCCTGTAGAAATTTCTTTAATATTTATCTTAATTTTATTGACATTATGAAACAAACTAAGAATCTTATCCATATATGTTTTAGTTCCTTTAGGACCATAAATCTCTAAAGTTTTTTTATAATCATTAAGTGCTAATGTCTGTAATAATCCCGGGATGCCTAAAACATGATCTCCATGCCAATGAGTAACAAATAGTTTTGTTAACTTACAAGGATTTTCATTAGCCATTCTAAACTGCCTCTGTATTCCCTCTCCACAATCAAATAAAATACTTTCATTCTTATAATTAAGAAGTATTCCTGGGTGATTCCTCTTAGCAGTAGGAATAGCACTTCCACTTCCTAAAAACAAAATTTCTATTTTTTCTGGCATTAATAACAAAAGAAAAACAAGTTTATATACCTTAAGAGTTAAAAATTATCTAAACTTACCAGTAGCTCATGACACCATTAGAATTCGGTGTCCATGAAATAAATAAAAAAACTGGACTACTTTTCCTCTTTAAGAGCAGTTGACGCAGGAGATATAAAAACAATTGTGTCTCCCCTTAAGAAGGTTAACCCTATGCTTCTCTTTACTTCATTGCTTTGCATTTCCTTTGCATTGTCTAAGACAATGTTTATATGGATATCAAATGCAAGCAATGTTCCTACTAATTGCTTATCGCTTTTCAACTGCACTAAGATTTCCTTACCTTTTGATTGATTCAAAAGGTCAAGTGGTCTTTCAATACCGTTAACCATAATCTCATTTCTAAAACTAAGTTTTTAAATCTTTATATTTTTATGAAATTGGAAAGATATTTAAACCGATTTTAGTAGATTTATTCAATGGCTGAGAAGAAAAACAGAAAAAGAAGAAGTTTAGGAAGAAAAATATCTGGTGGAAAGTATAAAAAAGGAAGTAAAAAAAAGAAACACCAGTTAGGACACCAAGCAAGAGTAGTAAAATTAAAAGAAAATAAAAAGAAAATTTTAAGAGTAAGAGGTGGAAATAAAAAAGCAGTTTTGCTTACTGGAAATATAATTAACTTAATTGATAAGAAAACAAAAAAAGTAAAAAAAGTGAAAATCTTAAATGTTTTAGAAACACCATCAAATAAGTTCTTAGCAAGACAAAATGTTTTGACAAAAGGAGCAATAGTCCAAACAGAATCTGGAAAAGCAAGGATAACAAATCGTCCAGGACAAGAAGGGTCTGTTCAGGGCATTCTTATTGAATAAGTAAATTTATCACCAAAACATTTTTAAAGCTTTCTTAGTTAAGTTTATAAATCTATTTTAAAATGTCAAGTGTTCAAAGATGTCCCGAGTGTAATAGCGTAAATCTTACACATGATGAAGAAAAAGGAGAAATAATATGTAATGATTGTGGTCTTATCGTCGAGGAAAAGATGGTTGACACAGGAATTGATCTATCTGGTAAATTCGATAAATCAGAGAAAAAAGGGCGTGGAGGAGCTCCTATGTCTATACAAAAGTTCGATAAAGGATTAACAACTAATGTTGGAGAAATCTCAGATATATACAAATTAGACGCAAAACAAACACGTAAATTTTTAAGATTAAAAAAATGGCAAGAAAGAGTTTCAACAAGTATTGAAAGAAATTTAAGACTTGCAATGGCAGAACTAAGAAGAGTTTCAGCATATCTTAATTTACCCACAGTAGTAGGTGATGAAGCTGCAAGATTATACAATTATGTTCTACAAAGGGGGTTTGTAAGAGGAAGAAGTATGGAATCAGTTATAGCAGCATGTATTTACGCAGCATGTAGATCTTATAACATACCAAGAACACTAGATGAAATAGCGCATGCGTCAGATATTGAAAGAAAAGAAATTGGAAGAACTTACAGATTCATAATAAGAAGAATGACAATAAAAATAACTCCAAGTTCTCCAAATGATTACATATCAAGATTTTCATCAATACTAAAACTATCTCCAAAAACTCAAAATCATGCTCTTAAAATTCTAAAAAGAGCAAGTGATGAAGAACTAACTAGTGGTAGAGGTCCTGCAGGAATTGCAGCGGCAGCGTTATACGTAGCTGCACTACTAAACGATGAAAAGAAAACTCAGAGAGAAGTTGCAGATGTTGCAGGAATAACAGAAGTAACAATAAGAAATCGTTATAAAGAGTTAATAGAAAAACTTGGCTTAGAAGAAAAAATGAAGATCCAAGAAGTTGAGAGAAAAAAAGGAAGTAAGTAATTCTATTCTTTTAATAAATCTGAAACAATATCATTTCCGCCTTTCAAGTTTCCAGAATCATAACTTCCAGAAATAATTGATTTCAAGTCTTCAGGTATAAAAAAATTATCCCTCTTTATGCTTGTTTTTACAACAATCTTACTCCAAGGTTGCATTTCATTTAACTCTTTAATAGCTTCCTCAGAAGTATAAGACAAATGTAAAACATAAATATCATACCCTTCAGGTAAATGCCTTTGATATTCAGTTTTATTTTGGGAAAAAAAAATTTCAGGATAATGGCCTCTTTTATGTAATCCTATTCTTAAAACAGCTTCAAAATCTTTTCCATCATCAAGTAAAAATAATCTTTTCATTTTAATAATTTATAAATTAATTTTACTATATTTAAACCTTTTCAATTTGTAGTATTTACTAAGTGGTGACAAAACAGAAAGATTTATAAATCAGATTATATCCGAATTATTAATGAGAAATCAAATTATAGTTTTGAGTTTAATAGCAATATTACTTCTAAATTTAGCATTTGTATCTGCAGATATAATATGGTCATATCCAACAACTATTCATTTTTCAACAGGAAATACTAACGGAAATAATAATGGTGGAAATGATAACAATTATGATACATTTAGAAATCCACAATTAATTAAGGATATGGAAATTGAAAATGGGCTATATAATATCCGGCATGGAGAATGGACTTGTATAAATAACAGATTACAAAGAACAAATATTGTGCAAGGTATGGAAGAAATAGAATATGGTGGTTTATGTGGAGTTTTATTAAATGAAGGAAAACAAAGCAACAATTCTTTATTCTTAATATCTTTAATATTCATAATCTTAATAATAATTGCTCTTATACTTATAATTCTAGTTTTCTTAAAAAGAAAATAACTACCTATTTTTTAAATTAACTTCTGCTTTGTACTCATTAAACATATAAGTTTTATTATTTTTAACAACTATTGTAGGTAAAGTTACCCTTAAAAATACTTTTTCATCAATAATTAATACATCAGCATTATACTGATCCGTATGAAAATCCAATGAGTCAATTCCAGGAATATCTGTTCTAGGCCAGCTATAATCTTCAAAATGAAGTCCATAATTACCTGAATCTATTTTATTTCCTACACTTTCTTCTATATCTCTTTCACATCCATTGGTAAATAATTTTTGCTCAGTAACAGAATCTAAAAATGATCTATCAACAATATCTTCAACTTTAGATCTAATATCTCTAACCTCCTTAGGAGTACTTTCAGAATAATTACTAGTTATACAGCTATTAAAAGCAAAAGCTAAAGCAACAACTAAAAAACTCCTTCTTGTCATTTGAGAAAGGCTTTTTTTAACCATTTTAGTATTATTATCTTATATATAAAGTTTATAAATATGTGGGAACTTTTGTTCTGACTTATTATAAATAAGGGCTTTAAAGTGAAGACCTTATTGGGAAGATTATAAAGTTACAACAAAATTAGAACGTGGTATCAATAGAAGCTAATTTCTTAAATCTCTAACAATATTCATTAAATTGGCTACCTTTGATTTATTTATTGGAAGTTGTGTGTCTCCATCGGATTTAAAATAACTACCCACTATTGCACCATCACAAATTTGCAACTGTTCATGAATATTTTGTAAATTAACCCCTGCACCAACAATCAAGGGGAAATCTTCAAGTAGCGATTTATATTGTCTTAGTTTGTCTAAGGGTGTCTCTATGCCGGTTCCATCTCCGGTTGTCACGATAACTTCACATCTCGACCTTCCTTCTCTTAAGTCTAGTTCTAAAGGATTTCCAGTTGAAGGAATATATTTGAATCCAACTCCACCCAAAACTACGACATCTGGAAATTCTCTCCTCATTCTTTCATAAAATTCTAAATTTAAATCTCGAGTTTGCACACTATCAAATTGAACAAATTTTGCCCCGTAATCAGAAGCTAATTTAAATCCAGAGTAAGGATTTCTTAATACGTTAACTCCTAAAATAATATTAAATTTCCCATGAGATTGCCTTAGAGTCTCTTCAACATCTTCAAAGTTTCCGTGATAATCCTCAATTATTGCACCATTAATTCCCTCTCTCTCATAAATTGTTAATTCTTCTAAAGCTCTTCTAACCCTCTCACTTTTATTACTTCCAGCTAGATGGATCATTCCAATTGTCGGCTTTTTTACATTAAATAACGCATTAAATTCCATATAATTTAATCAGGTTAAAAGTTAATAAAGATTTATATGAAAAGTAATAAGGTCTTCAAAAAGAATATATTATTACAAAATTATTTGAATAAAGTTTCAGGATTTATTGATTTCCTATTTTTACTAGCTGAAAAATGTAAATGTGACCCAGTAGCTCTACCTGTAGAACCAACTTTCCCGATAACTGTATCTATAGTAACAGGATCTTCATTACCTAATGAAGGAGTTGACTGCATATGTGCATAAGTAGTAATTAACCCATTACCATTGTCTATTTCAACATAATTTCCTAAAGTAGAACTAAATCCAGAAGCAAAGACTTTACCTCCTTGATATGGTTTAATATCTGTTCCAGCAGTAGCTGCAATATCTAATCCATCATGAAAACTTTTTTCTTTTGTAAAAGGATCTGTTCTATAACCATATTTGCTTGTGATTTTAGAAGAACTAGCTACAAGATCTCCAGGTTTTAATACCTTAACCCCAGAAATTTCTGTTTGAGTAGTTAAGGAACTAACACTTCCAGATCCTGTTACTTGAGTTCCCTTAATTGTCTTAATAGGATGGGATATTGCTTCAACAGGATCACTAATAACTCTCTGTATTAAATTTTTATCACTGCTAGTTTTAATCCCCTCAACACCAGACTCCAGAACACTAACTTCTTGAGTTCCTTTAATAGTTTTAGTATCTCCTGGAACATATTTTCCATCTTGAGTTTCATATCCAATCAAATTATAATCTCCAACTAATTCTGGTTTTCCAATAGCATCAAATGGATTACCAATAAATTTTTCACTAGAACTATAATAATAAGTATTATCACCAAATGTTAAATCTGTTTTTCCACCGTTAGTAACCCATGTACTAACTTCTTTTCTGTTTAAATCTAAAAAAACTCCAGAATTTTCTAAAGAAACATCAATATTACCTTTTCCGTCAAAATAATTAATATCATAAGATCCTTCTTTTGTTGCAAAACCAACATAATAATCTTTATATGCTGGATAAAAACTACTATATTTATAATTAACATCAACATTCGGAGTTAAACGGACAAACTCATCTCCAGCAGTCACAAAAACTTTATCATTAAAAATTACTTTAGTATTTGGAGGAATAAATCCTTCTTGAATTCCCTCAGTATATTTAATAATTCCAGAAACTTTTGTTCCATCTGCAAGATAAAAACTTCCATCTTTTAAACTTTTAATTTCTAAAGTTCCAAAGGTTCCATCTTTAAATTCTGGTGTTAAAACTTTACTTTCATCTGCAACTTCTAAACTAGCTTTCGATGGTGTTAAAACTCCTTGTTTATAATCAACCTTAGAATTTGAAGGAGCATTAAACTTCATGCCGTTAAAGTCATACACTCCACCTTTTTCATTTGTTAAAAAACTAGCTTGGGAGATATCTCCTTTTTCATTAATTTTAATAAAAGAGTTCCCAGAACTATCTGCAGCTATATTTTCAAATGTATTACCACCAATTTTTAAAAAGCCGTTATCTTTATCAAAACTAAATGTTGTAGTTCCATCTTTTTTACTAAATGTTAAACCAGAAATTTTAACACTTCCATCTGCAAAATCACTACTAACAAATTTACTAATATCAGCTGTTTCTCCAGATTTAATACTAAAAGTACCTGATTCAGCCTCACCTTGATTATTAACTTGGATATCTTGTTTTACATCTACTTTTCCAGACTCTATTAAAGGTTGCAGCTGATTATAAACTCCAATAATTTTTCCCATTTCAGGACTTGATTGAGCAACTATACTAAGAAGTTGTCCAGTCACCTGTCCTTTAATTATATTTCCAAAACAACTAACTCCTCCACTAGACGCGCATATGGTTCCTTGTATTAAAGTCTGCAATTCTGATGGCAATCCCAAAAATTGCAATCCCTGATTTGTTATAACCCCAGCAATACCAGACTGAGCACTAGCAAAACTAATGGTAAACAACAAAGTTACAAAAATAAAAAATAAGAATATTTTTTTCATTTTCTTAACCTGTGAGCAAAACTCCACACTTCAACTTTAGTATCTAATGGATCAGACATTAAAACATTGTATATAATAACATAACTGCTATCATCTTCATAATAATTTTCATTTAATAACTGAGCTTGATACTGATCTGCAAGTTCAGAATTACAAGTTAGACAGATTTCATTTCCATAATTACTTTGAGTCTGACTAATTTTACTAGCTAATTCGTATCTTTTAAGATAACCAGTTTTAACACTAGATGAATAATCTTCTACATTGTACACAACATCTTGAAAGCTAATTTCAGCAGGAAACTTAACATCAATCTTAACATTTTCATTATCTATTATTATTTTTGCATTATATCTAGAAAAATCAATATCTACTTTAGCATTATTAACTTCTATAGGTCCAGCAACATACTGTTCAGAATCAATACAGCTAGCTAATTCATAAGCAACTCCTTGTGAAATTTGATCTTTTAAAACAGCAAGTGTTGGAACATAATATTTTTCATCAAAATAAAAAGGGATATTTCTTATCAAGCTCAAATTTTCGCTGTCATAATAAATATTATTTTTTTGGGAAAAATAATATCCTCCTTGCAAAGCATTTTTTTCAATAACAATTTTAAGTGATTGGTCTAAACAATCCTGCACATTTAATTTAATATTTTGTACAGTTTGAGGATATTTAGACTCAGAATTAAAAATACTAGTAAACAAATTTTTAGCATTATTATTTAAACTAAAAACTAAAACAATTCCTGCAACAATAACAATAGCTATTATAATGAATATAGTTACCTGCCCTTTTTTTATCATTTTCATTTCAAGAAAGGAGAATTTTTAAATACTTAGTTGAAACCTAATAATATATAGAAGCGGGAGTGCCGGAGCGGTCAAACGGAACAGACTCAAAATCTGTTAGCTTAGTGCTTACAAAGGTTCGAATCCTTTCTCCCGCATTATATATATGGAAAGGATTTGTGGTTGCAGGATAGAAAACCTGCTGGTGGTTTTCATTCGAATCCTTTCTCCCGCATTATACAATCATAAATTAAAAACAAGTATCTACAACTTTATTTGCATAAATTAATCTAGCAGGCAAATTAGCATAATCAGGATTTGGTCTTTCATACTGTAACATAAATATTCTTGTTGCATCTTCAATATTTTTAGTAGTCAATAAAGCCAAATAGGCTTTACTTTCAGATCCACCACCATTATCTCCACTTTCTTTTAACTCATGATTAATAAATTCTAATTGAACAAGAAGATCATCAGGAGATTCTTCTTTAGAAGATGCAAAATTGTTAAGATTAGTTCTTCTTAGACCATTCCATTGAGCTAAACCAAAAGATATTCCACCATCTCCAACTGCTCCTGTTTTTAAAGAAGATTCTTGCATTAAATTCCCAATAATTCCAGCTGTATGAATGTTATTATATCCTTTAGATGTAAAATAATTACAGGCAAATTTTATTTTATCATCACTACCTAAATTAATAGGATTTGGGTTTACTAAAACTGGGATATTTACAAAGGTAAAATATGAAGCAAATTTATTCTTATTATCATCAACATCAATACTTGGAGTGTAATTAAAAACATCTTTAGTAACACTTACTTCATAAGATTTAAAGATAAATCCATTTTCTTTAATACCTATACTATCTCTTGGAAACAAATATTTACTTTCAAAATCATTATAAGTTATAGCATTAACTAAAGGAAATATAACTGCCACCCTTCCTGAGTCTGGCTGTGAAGAACTTGATTGTTCAGCGTTTTTCCATTCATCATAAAAAGATTTTGCAACATCACCATCAATACTAAAAGAATCAACAGAAGCTGAAATAATTTGTAAATTACCCCTAGTATTTACTTTTCTAACACTATACAAAACCCACAAACTTTCAACGCTAAGAGATTCCACATTTGTAGTTTTTTCAACACTAATATCTAATCCTTCAAGAGATTTTTTTATTTTTCCAATATTCATATTATCAACATTTGTCGTTCCGCCATCTGTTCCAGTATTAATCACATTAGGTTCATTGCTAACAGGAATTTCTTTTTCAGGATAAGGGGCTTTTCTAGCTAACATTTCATAAGTCCATGCTCTATCAAAAAATAATCTTGCATAATCTTTGTCAAGTAATTGATACTTATTTTCAACTTCACTTATTTTAGCAAAAATAATTTTAGATTGAGTTTCTGCATCTGCAAAATTAAGATCTTGAGAATCCAGTGAACTTATTTCTTTTTCAAAGCTTTCAAAAACTAGATTACCTCCAGAACGTTCTATTAATACACCATTAGTATCTCTCTGAGCAAGATTACTTGCTATTGCATTTAAATCACTAATAGTTTGATTTTTCACTCCAATGTTTCCAGGAGTAATAGCTCTATCAACACTTTCTTTGTCTAACCAACAGCTAATACTTTTATCATCACAATAGCCTACTTCAACCCATCTAGAAGGGTCAACAGCACTTCCAGGATTACCACTTGAACAAACTCTTACAATACCTCTTTCATAAATATTTGGAATTGCAGCATCTTCAACTCCAGCTTGTAAATTAGGATTAGCTAAAGCTAAAGCTCCTGGGCTTCCAGATATGCATTCTCTTTCTGTTTTAATATTAGTTTGATTTAACTGATCTTGTACATACTTATCTCTTAGGTAATTTACTGCAAAACTAGTACTTACTTGTTTAAATCCACATTTTTCCTCTCCATTTATTCTTACACATAGTTGTTTAAACCCAGACGGAGCTGTGAAATCTTTTGTCTGACTATTATACTCTCCTTTGCCAACAAATCCAGTATCAACAGTTACTATACCACTTGATTGAATAAATGAACTTCCAGTTGGATCTTTCAAATAAACACTATAATAAATTCCCTGATCATTTCCAGCATAAATATGATAAAATACTTTATACTGACTTAAACTTGGTGTTGTAGCAGTTGTAAACGGAATCTCATCAAACCATGCACTAAACTGATAAGGTGAATCAGGTTCTATCAAAGATTTAAATTTATTAGGGAATCTTGCAGATACAAATGACTTACATATAGGAGTTCCAACTTCTTGAGTAGAACGAATTTTAAATGCTTTAAGTGCATTTACACTATACTGGTTTTTAAAATAATCAATAGAATTCTGGAAATTATCCCATGAAGATTGCACACTTGAATACTCTCCTCCACCTCTTACTCCTTGCCCGGCAACACTTTCAAGTAATTTAGGTAAAATAACATTCAGAGCAGGGCTTATCTGATTCCAAAAAAATTCACATTTATACACAGCAGTAATTTCATCACATATTCCGACATACTGCCCAGTATCTACACTTTCTTGGAGACAATCTCTAGAAGCTTTAAGTATTGATACAAAATTTTCAACTCCTGCATTAACTCCTGTTAAACATATTGGAACTATAATTCCTTCTTTTGCATTTGGCAAACACATAAAAATACTTCCCACAATTCCTGTTTGAACAACATCATCAACCTGGTATTTTCCACCAAGGTTACATCTGCTTGAAGGACATATAACAGGATCACAAACATTAAACATTAGCTGACAATCTTTAGGACTCATAAAATCTTGACATTGTGCACTAGGAGATGAAACAGCTGGAGAACCCACATCATATGTTTTTCCAAGAATCTTAACTTTCCTAACTCCAGAGCTATATTGTTGTGATGCTTGCTCTAAAGCCTGAACAGCATTTTTAACAAGTTTTGTAGCTTCTTGTTGATTTAATCCTGGGAATTGATCTAAAGGCTGACCAGTATTAAGATTAAACTGCTGACAAATATCATCTCCAAATCCTGTTGTAAACTCTTCTCTATGATTAGTTCCAACATTACATAACCAAAAACTTGATACTCTTCCACTTGCATCATAAGGAGCTATATTATTAAAAGTGCCAAGAGTTTGTTTAGTTCCAACATACCATCCATTCTGAGTATCAAAAGGCACAATTGCAGGCATACCTTTGTAAGGTTCATGTTCATAATATCTTACTAAAGGATTATCATACCCATTTCTGTAAGTATCAATGTCATATTTAACAAACTGAGTGAAATAACTTGCAACTAACTCAGCCTCTTTTTTATCTTTAATTAAATTTCCATCTTCGTCAAAAACTTGCGACTCTCCATTGATTTTACCAACTGTAAACTTAGCATCATCAACAGAATCTAATTTAAGCAAATATTTTTTTCCATCAAAAATAACAGGCTTTACATTAGATCCTTTAGGAATCTGTCCAATTTGTTCAGAAGTAACCTCTTCATTATACTCACCTATCTTAGATCTCCTATTAGAAGACACAATTTCAACATTTCCAACATTCACAACTCCTTGACTTTCAAGTTTAGAAACATAACTAGTTTTATCTTTGTTATCTAAAGACTCTTGTTGAATTGGTTGTAATTTATCATAAAGTGATTTTTGTGAAATTGCTTTAAGAGAATCGCTATTACTTTCTTTTAGTATTCTCATGTTCAAATCTATCTCTCTTAAATCTTCTCTACTTACACTTCCGGGAGGTAAACCAGATAATACCTCTCCAACATTAATGCTTTTATCACCTTTTTCATTTTTAACAACAACATCTGAGCTCGAATATCTTGATTTAATATTTGAAAAATAATCACTATAAGCTTTATCTCCATCTATATTATTAGAAAAAATACCTTCTTCTATTTTATTTGCATTATCGATATTTTTATTTTCATCATTCTGTTGTTTTACAATATTGCTAACTGAACTAACATCAGCTTCAATTTTATCTGAATTTTCTCTAAAACAGGAATCTAAACTTGAATATTTTCCTTTAGCAACCTGTTCTTGACAAATGCTGTCCCATCCTCCATCACTTTTCATAACCACTTCCCTTGCAATAGCTCCTCCACTTAAACCAGAAACTAAATTTTTAACCTGAAGAACAGCACTAGTTGTGAAACACGCAGCTTTTCCAGCTTTTACAAGTTTACCCAAATTATTGTTTATGTTTTGCCATTTTTCTATACTTTCATTTAATCTTTTTATTCTTTCTAAAGATTTTTCCGGAGATAATTGGATTGCTCTTTTTTCAATACCAATTCCATAACTTAAATTGGCAACTCCATCACTAGTTCTTTGAACAGGAGTTATTCTAAACTTCGCCAATTGTTCAGTCTTAATTTCTTTGACATAAATATCCATATTACAAACTGGTGCTCCTTTACCAAGCGAAATTGTCTCAGTTTTCTTTTCACCACAATCAGCATCTAAAGTTACAGAATTATCATCAAATGCCTTTAGCATAATACTTTTAGATCCATCAGGTTGAACAAGATACTTTCCAAATTCATGTAATATTTTATCCTCCCCATTAACAGATATAGTAACTTTAATTTTATCATAATCAACACCAGTTATTTTTTCTAAAGAAATTCTATGTGTAACTCCATCTATCTCAAATTCATAGCTAGCATCTTGGTAATTAAAAGTTTCAATTGAAGAAATTTTATCACTTAATAATATATTATAATTATCCTTAGCAATTTTAGAAAATTCTAATTCAGTTCCAACCTGTCCCCTAGTTTTGGCAAGATCAACTGTTCTAGAAACAGCAGCAACCCCATATTTATCATACTGATTTGGATTAGGTAAAGTTGTATCTTTAGGATATTCATATTTACCATACTGTTCTTCTAAATTTTTATATGAATCAACAGAAGCTTTGAAATATTTATCAAATTCTTTGCTTTGAGTTTCAGTATCTTTAATATCTGTAAAGTCAACAAAACTAACTTCTTTCCCGCCTAAAATTCCTTTATTCCCTTTATACAAAACCAAAACTTCATTATCTTTAAGATATTTCTCTTTTGCAGGATTTTGATATTTTCCAGTAGAAATTTCAGATGTAAACTTACTTATATTTGTTTTCAAACTGCTAGTAAAATCTTTTGCACTAATTAAAACAACAAAAAACTCGCCATTTTCTTTAGTTTGTTTACTAATTGAACCTAAGTATACATTCATATCTTCATTAGAATATAATTTTTCTCCAGTTTCAAAATCTTTATCAGAGCTATCAAAATTTAGCTTAACTGGTTTATGCTTTATTTCAAGTGAAAAATCTTTTGTTCCAGAACATTTTATATCTACCTTTCCAGTTCCAAAACCACTATCATCTAATTTTTTAACTAAACAATTATCTCCAAATTTACTTCCTTGAAACACCTGATACTCATCTCCATCAAATAAAATACTTGCTTTTTCCTGAGTTTGAACACTATCTAATAATTCGACAGTATATCCTGCATTACAATAACCTCCAGATAAATACCTCTCGTTGCTTTTTTTTCCTTTCTCAACTATAAAAGAATCTATTTTTGTGCCTGCATCACTATAAACACTTATTTTTGCTCTATCTCCTGACAAATCTTCTAATCTAAAAAAACCCCGACCATCTAAGAAAGAGTATTCTTGATAGTTATTGTTCCATTCTGAATCATCAAGAACAGGTATTAATTTTTCGTTTAACTGTGCTCCTAATTGCCCTGAAGTTCCATAACTTAAATAAGCGGTTAAATTTCCATAAATAAAATCAGGTTGAACATTTTCATTTGGCTGTCTTTTTAAAATTATTACAGCATAACCAATATTATCAAAACTTAAAAATCCATTAGTATCTTGTTTTGCAAATATCTCTCTTTGAGGCATGTAATAACTAACATCAAGAATATCTTGTGAAATATTTCCATTACTTACTAACCTTATATTTCTTATATTTTGAGTATTTATTAAAGGATTTACTTGAGTAGCAGTTAACTGACAAAAAACAGGAACATTTTGTTCTGCCAATAAATCACTTCTTACAACAACAGGAGTACAGCTTCCAGGAGCTATTTGAATTACAAAATCCTGTCTATTTCTACAAACCTGATCAAACTCTTCTTTTGAAACTTCACTGTAACCATAAGCACTTGCTCCAGGAAAATATCCAGGGCTAAAATACTGCACATTTGTAAAACTAGCACTTCCTGAAGAAAAGCTTTGGCCTAAACTATTTCCTCCAAAATTTTGTGCTGTAATAAAACTTAAACTAAACAAAATTAAAATTCCAATAACTATAAAAAATAATTTATTATTCATGTAAACTCCAGAGCTATATTTTGATATTCAATTAACTGATAGTTTGCCTGTAACTGATCTAAACTTGTAACAGGTGGTAAATTAGATACGCTAATCTTAATATTTTTAGAACTTCTCAAATCACTTTCTAAAATAAAATCAGTACTTTTGCCTCCAGCACTTAAAGCACTACCTAAGGTTTGTGCAGGAATGTTAACTGTAAAACATTGTTCTTTTGTCTGACCAAAAAATCCAAATATTCCAGGTTTAGGAACCTGCACACAATCACTTGTAGTACTAGCAGGAATAGTCAAAGAACTATCTGAAAAAACTTGTACACTTACATTATAAAATCCTTCAGCTAACTTAATACTTGTCTGTTGAGGATAAAATGCACCAGCAGAATACTTTTCACCTTGGAATGAAATTAAAGCCTGAGCTTTCCTATCTTTCACATCTAATCCTCCTGCAACAATCTCTAAATTAAGATCATAAAGTTTATCCATTAAAATATTTGCAACTCCAGGTTCATTTGTTGAAATTAAATACTCCTGGCTAACATAACCTTCTGCTTTTGTAATAATTTTACCATTTATACAAGAAGGGAAATTTGCCTGAGTATGTGCATCTCCTCCTTTAATAGATGTACTTCCAATATTACATAGATCATTAAAACACTGAAAGTCGATACTACTTTCTACAGGTTGTAAATTAGAATCAAAAGTATAAACATCAATAGGAGTAGTTTGATATTGACAAATTCCAGTTTCATCAGGAAAATTATTTTGAGTTTCTAAAGATTGTCTAGGATTACTTTTATCTATAACAACTGCTAAAGGAAATTGAAATATTTCTTTTTCATCATAAATTTGTACTAAAACTGGATAATAAATATCATAAACAAAATGATATGGAACATAACAAAATCCTAGTAATCCTAATCCTTGTTCTAATCCTACTGGTTCGGCAACTAAAATATTATTTTCAGCTGGCCAGATTTCCACCCTGTTAGGCCATCTCTGATCATAAATAAAATTAACATTTTCATCTGTTTTAACAGGTACAACAAAATATTTGCTGTTTTTATTTTTTAAAGAATAGTAATCTCCTTCTAGTTTAATAGCACCTATATTTGCACTTAATCCAGACTTCAAGTCATTAGCAACATCCTGAGCATTCCAAACTTTAGGAGAACATGATATTTCTACATCTGTAACAGGAGCATAATTATACATTACATCTATAGAATAATTTTCTAAGAAAGAATTTTCTTTTTCTTTATTATATATCTCATTTGCTAAATCATAAAATTTGCCTAATTTGCTAAAAACGCTAACACTATGCCTAGATTTTATCTCTGCTTTTTCATTTCTACTCACACTGAGAGGCATATCAACATTTACTCCTACAATATTTTTACTAATAGAAATACTTGTTTTTACATTACTAGTATTTATTTCATAACCCTTTTCTCTTAAAGTTGAAAAATCACAAGTTTTAATGTTCATTTCTATATAATTTCCAAGTTGGTTTTCAATTTCTTTTATTGCAGGAATTTGCTCTTTCATAACCCCATTATTAGAAATATAATACCAATAAGGAACTGGCTGACCTAAAAAGTCTAATTGATTTGAAAAAGGGGCATACTCACTTCCAGGTTCAAAATTAGGAATTTGTACATAACCACCCTGGCTTTCAGCTATCTTAATTCCATCTAAGGTAACTCTTTCAATACAAGAATCAAAGTAATCATAAACTTCCTTAAACTCACTACTACTTGTATTAACAAATATTTTATCCCTAAAAGCAAAAATTCCAACAATTGCTACAACAATAACAATTGCTACAACAATAAACAAAGTGACTTGCGAGCGCTTTGACTTTACAAAATTATTATTAGAACTAAAAGTCAAAGTGTGAGTTGCTTTTTTATTCACTTTTTTTACCTCCATAATTTATTTTCTTTTTTATGAGATCTATTATTTCAGTGTTTATATCATTTTTAATAGAATCCTTAAACCTATCCCAAAGTTTTTCGTCTTCAATAAGCAAAAGGTATTTTTTCATTCAGCCTCTTTAGTAACAAATTAAAAAATAAAACAGATTATAATTTATAAATGTTTCTTATTAACTTACTAAGTAAATTAGTTAATAACTAATAAAATTGTAAAATATGATCTTGCCATTCCTGGTAGGCTGATTCCAAGATAAAAAACCCGAAGGTGGTTTTTATGGCCCTGCCAGGAGTTGAACCTGGGTTTCATCCACGTCAAGGACGTGTCTTAGCCGTTGGACTACAGGGCCATAGTTATAAAGTGTATTGAAGTTATTTAAATTTCTTTCTCTTACTCTTCTTACCACCTTTAACTTGCCCCCAGCTATCACCCACATATTCAAAATTTAACTCTTCTTTCTTTATTTTAGCAAGATGACACATATTTTCAAACAAATCTTTTGGAAGAAGCCTTAAACCAGAAAAATAATTTTTAAGTGCAGAGTAATTAACATCAAGACCAAACTGCATAAAATCTTTCACAGAGGGACAATTAGTATTCACTAGTACTTTTTTTAAAAAATTCTTTTGATTATTTTTCCCTATAAAATTAACTCTCATTCTTGTTATCAAATAACTGTGTGGCCAAGATATAAAAAGCTTTTTAAAGCTAATAAAGCAGTAAATCCTATGAAAAAACCAAAAGCAACCAATAGATTCTGCCCTTTTTGTAAAAAAAAGACAAATCACAAAATAAAGCAGTTATCGACAGGAATTAAGAGAGGAACTCTTACTCGTGGTTCTCTTACAAGAATGAAAGCAAGAGGAGCTTTACCTGGAATGGGAAACAAAGGTAGAGGAAGTAAACCACCAATAAATAAATGGAAAAGAAAAACTAAAAATACTAAAAAGGCTGTTTTTATATATACTTGTCAAACTTGTGGAAAAGCACATCAATCTAAAAAAGGATTAAGAACAAGCAAGGTAGTATTTGAATAAAATGGCATTAAAAATAAAAAAACAAATTAAAAAGAAATTTTTTCCCGTAGAAGTACCTATTTTAAACACTGAAATTAGTTTGTTTGGAGGAGAAATAGAAGAGCTTAATAATAGATATGTTAAATTAGATTTAACTCACCAATTAAAAGGAAAAGCCTTAGAAATTAAGCTAAAGGTAAATGTTAAAAATAATAAGGCTAGTGCAGAAGCAATTCAAATTCAACTTTTAGGATATTATGTAAGGAGAGCTGTAAGAAAGGGCACTGATTATTGCGAAGACTCATTTATAGTAAAAGTAAAAGATAAAAGAGTAAAAATCAAACCTCTACTAGTAACAAGAAAAAGAGTTACTAAGAAAGTTTTAAATGGTTTAAGAAAGTTATCAAAAGAAGTGCTTACTGAATATGTAAAGGATAAAAAATTCGAAGAAATAATAATAGAAATAATAAATGGAAAAGTGCAAAAAGAGCTTAATACTAAACTAAAAAGAATATATCCCCTAAGTTTATGTGAAATTAGATTCTTTGGTATTGATGAACTAAAAGAACATGAAATTTATGAAAAACAACAAGAGACTAAAAAAATAGAAGATATTGAAGAAAAACTGCTAACAAAAAAGAAAGCTAAAAAAACTGAAGAAGAATAAAATGTTGCAACAAACACTAGTTCTTATAAAGCCTGATGGAGTAGAAAGAGGATTAATTGGAGAAATTGTAAAAAGGTTCGAACAAAGAGGACTAAAAATAGTTGGTATGAAAATGGTTCATGTTGATAACTCTTTAGCAGGAAAACACTATACTGAATCAATTGCTGAAAAACATGGGAAACGTGTTAGAGACTACCTTACTAATTATTTGACATCTGGCCCAGTTATTGCTATAATAATTCAGGGAAGTAGTGCAATCTCAATAGTTAGAAAAATAGTTGGTTCAACATATCCAGGAGAAGCAGATATAGGAACAATAAGAGGAGATTATACACATGCCTCAAAAGAATATGTTAAAAAAAATAATCAGGGACATAATTTAATTCATGCTTCTGAAAATGAAGAAGATGCTAAAAAAGAATTATCTTTATGGTTTTCTATAGATGAAATTCATGAATATAAACTAAGTCATGAAGAGCATATTTATTAATTATTCAACAATTTTTTTTATCTCGTTAAATAATTCTTCAGTATCAATTTCATATTCATTTTGTTCTGTTCTGTAATTTATTTGATTTTGAAGGTTCATCCAAACTACAAACTCTTTTAAATATCTTTCAGTACTAAACCTGTCAGGACCCTGAACAGACAGATATACTATATTTTCTTTATTAAGTATAGCTGTGAAAGTATATTCACCAACAAAGAACGAGCAAAAATTTCCATCTTTTGAATGATCATAAAAGAATTCTCTTCTATTTCTTAAATCAAGCGATCTCTTTTCAAAATCATCAGCAACTCCTTCGACAGAGTAAATATACTCTTTGATTAAATTTTAAGTTCAACAGAATATCAAGAAAACCTAGATTTTACCACACATTAAAAGGTGTGATTTGTTTAATGGTTTTCTGGATGATCCAAAACCAAGAAAAGCTATGCTTTTCTGTCCAGAAAATCTAAAGAAAAATCGTCAAGATTTTCTAGGATCTAAAACCCTAAAGTTACTACCACATTCTAAAGAATGTGGTTTTAGATTTATGGACATAAAAAAACTCCTATAATGGGCTTATACTAAAACTTTTAAACCTTATTTTATTGTCTCTCATATGCCTCCATAGCTCAATGGTAGAGCGGCAGTTTTGTAAACTGTAGGTTGAGGGTTCAATTCCCTCTGGAGGCTTTTTTTTCTAGTATAGAATCATAAACCCAGTGACCTTTAGGATGACCTTTCCACATTCCATCATGTTGCCAATGTCTTGGAGTAATATTATAATTACCTTGGTCTTGTGTAACACAACCATAACTACCTATAACTAAATAGCTAATAATACCTATTTTTAAGCCAGAAGAAATCAATGAACCAACATCTCTACTGTTTATCATTAGTTAATAAATAATTAATATTATATAAATATTCTTGCAAAAAATTATATATCAAATAAAAAATCTTGCTCAATGTAATTACCAGCTTTATCACTTACTCTTACTAAAACATTATGATATCCTTGGCTAAAAATTCTTTTCTTGTTACAATTAATAACAGAACTTCCAGAACACAAAGTTTTCCATGATCTTCCATTATCACTATATTCAATTTTTAAAGGGTTATATTCATCAACCTGAAAACTAAAATAAACATATCTTCCAATAACATCAGCACTATCAGATATTATCTCAGATTCTTCTGTATCAACTACAGCTGAATAAGTTTTTGAATATTGTATATTACCATCTTCATCAATCAACTCAAAAAAGTATTTTATTTTTTCTCCATTAAAATCAGATAAATCACTATTTATTTCACACTCCGCATTTCTTCCAGAATTACAGTAATCAAAACTATCTATTTTTTCATTATTAACATATAAATTAACCTCATTTAGATTAAAGTCAGTGTATCTAATAGAAAACTCACCATTAGTATATCCAGAACTTCCAGCTTTGATTACAATAGGAATAGAATCATGATATGCAAAAACTCCGATTAAAAGTAGTATAAATAAAGGCATAATGAACACTAACTTTTTCATCAATTAAAAGTAATGAATTTTGTATATAAATATTTACTACTACTTTTTGATACAACATTAGTATATATGTTTATTACTAAGAGTTAATAAAAAAAATTAGAAAGAGTTATAATTGATAAAATTATATAATTTTATGAGCCTTTATGAAATTCAAAGAGAAGTAGATGCATGGGCACAGCAATTTAAAGACCCATACTGGCCAATAGAATGGCAGTTATCTCAATTACAAGAAGAAGTAGGAGAGGTTGCTAGGGAAGCAAATCATAACTATGGTCCAAAAAGAAAAAAAGAGTCGGAAATTAAAGGATCAATAGCTAAAGAATTAATTGATGTGTTATTTGTAGTTGCATGCATAGCAAACAAAGAAGGTATTGATTTACAAAAAGCATGGGTTGAAAGAATGGGCGAAAGATTATATAAACGAGATAATCAAAGATTTGAAAGAAAAGATTAATCATCTATAACTAATTCAGTTTTACCACTACCAGTAAGTATATCTGCTACTTTCTTAGGAATATTAACAATATCTCCTTTTTTATATGGCCCAAAATCCTTACCCTCTAAACCAACAAATTTCTCCATATCTTCAAGAAATAAGATTAATTTGAGTTCTCTTTCTTCAGTTATAACTCCATTACCAGTAGCAAACTCTTTAGAAACCACTTTTTCTGCTTGTTCTATTGAAATCATCACATTATCAAAAAGCTCTTTTTCAAAGGGTAACATATTCTCAAAATCCCTCTTATTTATACCGGTTTCAGAAGCAACAAACACAAGACTTAGAAGCTTCTTTTTTCTAATTAACATAAGCTCTTTAAATATAGAAACAGCATTTTCAAGTTGTTTTTTAGTCTTTAAAATTTCATCAGAAAACAAATCCCCTGGTTGGTTTGCAAGTTTTTTCTTTTCTTGAATATACTCAGCTGTCTGACCTACAAATTTTTTAGGTAGAGGCTGAAGTTGCTCACTATACCTTTCCTTCCTTAAACACTCATATATATCATTATATGTCACCATTTTCAGTTTAGCCATGATTAAAAAATTTAAAACAATTATGGTTGTCTAGTAGACAAAACAACCTTTATAAGTAATGTGTTTATTATAGTTAAATGTTTAAATTCTTAAAAGAAAAGCTAAGTAATCTAATAAAAGGTAGTAAGGAAACTGAAGAACCTGTTGAGAAAAAAGCTAAAGCTCCAGTAAAAGATGTCAAAGAAAATACAGGGGAAAAAATAAAGAAATTAGGGAAAAAACAAGAAATACATAAAAAACAAAAAGAAAAAAATGAAGAAGAAGTTGTATACTCAGCTGAAAAAATAGAAGGAAAACCTGAAATAAATGAACTAGAAGAAAAAATAATTGAAGAAGCTAATGAAATAGTCAACCCAGAAATAGAAGAAAAAACTAGTTTCTTTTCGAAATTTAAGAAAAAATTTACTTCTAAATTAGACCAAGGAACATTTAATAATTTCTTTGAAAAGCTTGAACAAATTCTTCTTGAAAATAATGTTGCTTTAGGTGTTGTAGATAAGATTAGAGAAGACATGGAAAAAGACTTAGTAAATATAGAAATAAAAAAGGAAAACATAGAAGATGAAGTTAAAAAATCGCTAAAAAATTCAATTGAAAGAATCCTTGTAGATCCATTTGATATAATGGAAAAAATCAAGTTGAAAAAAGAAGGTCCTTTCATTATATTATTTTTTGGGATAAATGGTAGTGGGAAAACTACTAGTATTGCAAAATTAACTCATAAATTACAAAAGAATAATATTCCGTGTGTTTTAGCTGCAGGAGATACTTTCAGAGCAGCATCAATTGAACAACTAAACAAGCATGGTGAAAAACTTGGAGTTAAAGTTATAAGTCAGGATTATGGTGCAGACCCTGCTGCTGTGGCATTTGATGCAATAAAATATGCTACATCACATGGGCTTAAAGTAGTTTTAATAGATACTGCTGGAAGAATGCATACTAAAGATAATTTAATTAAAGAAATGGAAAAAATCATTAGGGTAACAAAACCAGATATGAAAATATTTGTAGCAGAATCAATTACAGGAAATGACGCAACAGAACAAGCAAAAATATTCAATGAAAGTTTTGGTATTGATGGAACCATACTAACAAAAGCTGATGTTGATGAAAAAGGTGGTACAGCAATTTCAGTTGGTTTTATCACAGGTAAACCAATACTAATGCTTGGAACAGGCCAAAACTATGACGACTTAGAAGTGTTTTCAAAAGAGGAAATAATCTCTAATCTGGGAC
>Ga0209542_10001312_pt1 | contig 58591 bp, 64 predicted proteins | sample RifCSPhighO2_01_FD_184028 | JGI IMG/M metagenome (GOLD analysis project Ga0209542, IMG submission 184028) | Soil microbial communities from Rifle, Colorado - Rifle CSP2_plank highO2_0.1 (SPAdes) (version 2) | ecosystem: Environmental > Terrestrial > Deep subsurface > Rock core/Sediment ...
CCCCACATTCAAACAGTTCCCAGGCAAGACTTATCTTTGTTAATTGGTTCACTTCCATATTCTACTGGAAGTGTCGGATTTGTACGGAGAATATTGCGTTCACTTCCCTTTAGCCTCTCTTTTTGATATAATCGTCTTTAAGTGGCAAGAAAAGGCGCCCGACAACTATTCGGTTTAGTCTGCCCGTCCTGTAAAACGCAGAATTACATAACCGAGAAAAACAAAACCAACACGGAAGGCAAGCTTGCGTTGAGAAAATACTGTAAGCGTTGCAGAAAAGTGACTGAACACAAAGAAACACAGAAGTTAAAGTAACCTAAAGTATTTTAAGGAGATTTTTATCAAAGGTAAGCACCTTTTTGTCCTCTTTAATGCAACAAAGATAAAGATCTGTTAGATCCAGATTTTTCTTAAGCATTGTTTCTAAAAGTTGTATAACTAATTCTTTCCTAACTTCAACAATTTCTACTTTGTTAAGCAAGACAAATTTAATTAGCCAGGAAACGTATATTGTTCTGGGAACTTTGTAGTATTTTTCGTTAATCCAGGAAAATTCGTTAATCACAAGAAGCGAAAGATATGCCCTAGTAATCCCACTTTCAATTTCCTTGAAAGTCTTTTGTGCTTGGATATATTGACTTTCAATGTCTTTTAGGGAATAGCGCAAGATGAAGTTGGTATCCAGCAAAACCTTTTTCAATGCTTTTCTGCAAGTTCCTTTGCAACAATTCTCATTGTTTCATCCATTACTTTTTTAAAGGGAATCCCTAACTTCTTAGGGTCAACATATGGCCTCAAAGAACCTCCCAGCTCATCAATAACCGAACCTATAACAGGCTTAAGCATCAACCCACCTTTGTGTTTTTCTACAATCAATTTACTTGAGGGTTTAATTTTCAAGTCCTCAAGATCCCTTTTCGGAAGTGTTATCTGATTTTTCGATGAAACTGTAACTATTCTCATATCCAAAAGTTACTACAAACTTTACTTTTTGTCAAGGTAAAGCGGTTTTTTAAAAGTAAAGTTTTGTTGTGTGGAAACATGTTGTTGTAGGGGGTATAATACAATGCACGATAATTGGTGTGTTCCAAAAAGCATAGGGCTGTGGTGAAATGGTATCACTGCTGTCTCCAAAACAGCCATTTCAGGTTCAAATCCTGGCAGCCCTGCAAGCATAAATATTCCTTCCTTTTTTTATATGTCAGGCCGTAAATCAGCCAGACAATGGATAAAATTGCATACCCTGTCCAGGCGATAGGCGAAACGCCGCTGGCGTTTTTATGAACCCAAATAATATAAACCTGCGGGACGGTGAATAATGTGGTAGTAGGGAGCAGACACTAAGGATAGTGTACAGGGGATTTTTAAATACACAAACCCCGCCCGGTTGGGGAGGGATTTGTATTGAATTTCGCAAGAAATTTTCCCCTTTATCAAGTAAGTGGGTAAGCTACCCGACTTGCCCACGGGCAAGATGGGATGACGCTTTCCCGTTTAAAGGAAAAATCGGTGAGGAAAAAGTCTCACGAATCTTTCAACGGTCGCTAAGGTTTAACCCTTTGCAACATATTAAATATACCATGAAAAGGCAATAGAAACTACAGTATCAAACAAGAACAAAATAGGTAATTTTTTGCGAAAAATGAGGCTAAAAGGTTGCTATCGGAAGGAAGAAGTGCAGGAGCAAATTGAGCGTGGGGCCAATGATGGTCCAAATAAGCGGTTGGCCAAAAATTGGCAGCACGAGAAGAAGGAGAAGCACAAAACCGTATTGATTTAAGGTTCGGTCCACGTCATAAGCAATATCCCGCGGAAGGAGGCCCACCAGGACTTTGCCGCCATCCATCGGGTGAACCGGTATTAAATTAAAAACTGCCAGAAGAAGATTGTACTGGATAAGCAGAACAAGAAAGGTGGTGACTATGGCTGGCGCGTCTTGTGTAATGGCAACTCGCGAAGCCAGTGCGGCCAAAATTGCCATAAGAACATTGGAGGCCGGGCCGGCTGCAGAGATAAGGGCTGCGTCGCGCCTTGGATTTTCCAGATTGTAGGGGTCAAACTGGACCGGTTTTCCCCAGCCAAACCTGAAAAGAATCAACATGATTGTTCCGATGGGATCAAGGTGGGCCAGAGGATTTAAGGTCAGGCGGCCTTGAGAGCGGGGCGTGGGGTCGCCCAGGCGGTCGGCAACAAAAGCGTGGGCGAATTCGTGAATCGTTATAGCAACAAGAAGGGTGGGAATGAGAAACAAAAGCTCAAGCGGGTTTGATAAGAATGGGTTCATGTGTTAAAGTATAGCGTAAATGAGCGCTATTTGTGCAAAATGTGGTAAGGGAAACATGGTTGGCCGACGCGTTACCTTTTCGGGCAAGCGCAACCGGCGGGTTTTCCGTGTCAACCTTCATACTTTTTGGGTGGGAATGGAAAAGAAAAGGTTTTGTACTAAATGCCTTCGTGTGGTTAAGGGAAAAGTTACTCGACGCCAAAGAGTTCCGAAAGAGGCTGTGGTTGCCACTGCCTGAATTGTTTCCAGGAGACGGGATTTTTTCCCTCGAGTTGAACTTCGTCTAACTTTAGCTTGCCACCTTCGCTGTCCGAGCGTGTGCGGTGGGAACGTAAAAGTTTTAGTCTTTTTGTCACCTTTCCACTATCACTATTCACTATTACTGTGCTCCATGCTCCAGGCCAGGGGGACATGGCACGAATGAAACGCTCAAGGGCGAAGGTTGAAGGTTGAAGGTTGAAGGGTCTTTTGTTCGAATCCAGCATCCAGCGGATTTTCCAGGGAGACCCCTCTGAGGTCTCGCCTTGCATGGCTGCGTTTAGAAGTTGCGGGGTGATAAAGCCGTCTTCGCGGGTTATGTGCCTGGCGAAAGTTGCTTTTGAGTGGTCTTGTGGTATTGGCTTGATTCTCCCATTCAGGTAATCGGGTAGAACTTTTATGGCCAGCTCTGCGCCTTTTGTGAACAGCCTTGTGTAAAGTGTTTCTTGGCCGTCGTTATCAAGAACTGTGTCGGGTTCCACGGCTACAGTTGGACCATGGTCAAACTGTTCATCCATTTTCATCAAAGTTACTCCTGTTTGTTCTTGCCCCGAAAGAATTGTTGCCTGGACTGGTGAGCCACATCGCCACTTGGGTAGAAGGGACGGGTGAGTGACTAGAATCCCTGCGGGAGTAAGGTTAAAAAGCTCCGGGGGAATCCACAAGCCATAATAGGAAAGCAGAAGCACATCTGGCTTTTTTTTCGCAATCCAGGCTATTGCATCAGCATCAAGTTTTTCCGGCTTTAAGAGCGGGAGATTTTGTTCTTGTGCATATGTTGAGATTGTTGTTGGTGTAAGTTTCATTTTTCTGCCTGAAAGCTTATCGGGTTGAGAGATGACACCTACTATTTCAAGGTTTTTGCGTAGAAGCTCTAAAGCTGGTAGGGCACGATGGGATGAAGAAAAAAATACAATTTTTGCCATATGATTTTTATTGACAGGGTTCCACCCTGTCATCCTCGCAAATGCGGGGATCTAAAATACCCTCTGTCATCTCGACGACTGCATGGAGGAGAGATCTCTCGGCTATGCCTCGAGATGACAATTGATTGGATTCCTGTTTGCACAGGAATGACGAGCCGTGCGTCATACCAACTCAACCTCAGTCCATTCTTTGCCTTTAAGTTGAAAGAGTTTGCGGTTTTGGGCAAGGAGGCGGTCAACAAAGACTATACCGTTTAGATGGTCAACTTCGTGCTGGATGATGTGGGCAAGAAAACCTTTGAAGGTTTTGCAATGATTTTCCATTTTCCAGTTTCCATTTTCCAATTGTGGAGCCTGGTATTTCAACTTGACAGACTCGGCGCGGCGAACGGGGCCGTAATAGTGGGGAAGTGAAAGGCAGCCTTCCATTTGTTTCTTAACGTCATTTGTCTGTTCAGACAATTGCAATATCTCAGGATTTATAAAGACTTGTGTTTCTTGCGTTTTAGGGTGAACCAGAATAAAAACACGCCTGAATTCTCCGATTTGAGGCGCGGCAAGCCCTAGCCCCTCAGGGTCATTTTGGGCCTTTAGCGTTTCCTCCAAATCACGGATTAGAGAAAGGAGTTTTTTATCAGCCTTGAGAATCGGTTTGGATTTTTCCCGCAATTTTGGGTCGGTTGTTTGGAGTATTTTTCTTACCATAGGTTCATTTTAGCAGAATATTTTTACCAGAACAAGCCTATAGTTGATTTTATGTGATTTAGTGCTATAATTCATTCCAGTTAGTGCTCTTTTAACAAGTAAAACAGGAGGCAAGGCGCATGCTTTGGGTTGTGGTAGCGGTTGTTACTGCCCTCTTTGGCGGTTTTGCCTGGCTAATGGCCGGCGATCCTGAGCACGATGACCTTGTGCTCACGGGCCTTGTGCTCGTAGTGGGATTGGCCAGCCTGTACGCGCAGTGGCGGATTGCGCACTGCGGGGAGAAAAAGCCACGCTCGAGGTTTAGCACGCTCAGTGTGGAGCACATGCGCAAGGTGCACCTGCGCAGCCAGAAAGCGGCGTGAGGAGGACTTGAGGTGGAAGATCCGACGCTGGTTGTTAGCGCCGTTAGTTTTCTGGTGATTTGGGGTCTTGCGTTGGGGCTATGCGCATTCGCCTTGCGCGGCCACCAACCATAAGTTTAGTAAGGCGTCGGTGAGCTGGCGGGGGCCTTGGAAGATTGCACATACGTGCGCTTTCAGGGTCACCCGCCTTCTTTTTTGGTGCTACAATAGCTTGTAACTTAGCAATGAAGCGAGGGAGCAGTGCTGTAGAATAGGCGCGGAATGAATTCCGCTAATACACAAAGAGGGAGCAGTTTGGGATGCTTGACATAGCCGAGCTTACCCGTAGCGCGGAAGCAATACAACATGTGCGGGAGCAGGCGGTAAAGGAAGGAGTGCCAGAAGCAGAGATAGACAGGGCGATTGCAAAGGCCTACTCTCTGGTGTATGGGAGTGTGGCGGCCCTTTTTATCTTGGTAGTAGCAGGCTTGCTGATTCTGAATGTCGCGGGAGTATTACCCTGAAAAGGGTCTGGTCTGCTTTGGGGCGAGTTTTTTTGAGATTTAAGTTCTTGAGAAGACTCGCCTTTTTCAATATATAGCTTGTCTAAATCATCCCGCGCTTGGTTGTAGTCGGGCTTCAAGCGCAATGTTTCCTCAAGAGTTTTTATGGCTCTATCCAAGTCTCCACTGTAGTTGTACAAAACCGCAAGATTTAGCCGGAAAGTCGCGTCGGTAGGGGCTAGAAAAACAGTTTTTTCTAAAGCTTGAATTGCTAAATCCAAATAATGGGGGTCAACTGCTGCAAGTCTTTTGAAGTAAATTGCCCTGGCAGACCAGAAACTCACATTTCTTGGCGAAATGCGCAAAGCCTGGTCGGATAACTCTTTTGACAAATTGGCAAATTCTTTTGCATTATCCGGCTGGTTGTCTTCAGCAAGCTTGACAGCAATTTGAGAAGCGCTATCCCCCAATTCATCATAATACTTTGGTTCCCAGTGGTTAAGAACGAGCGCCTTTTGTAAAACTTTGGCGGCTTGCCTGGGATTGTCCTGTTTATTATAACTTTTGGCTTTGGTGTAAAGCTGGTCGGCGTGGAAAAGGCCATAGGTTTTGGAAAGTAAGATTAGAGAGATTAAGAAAGTGAGGGTAATTAGTGGGATTTTTAGGAGAAGAGATTTTTTAGTAAAGGAAGTAGGGGGAGTAGGGAAATTATGGGAAGTAAGGGATATGGCGAAAGCAGGGAAAAGGAAGAAAAGAAGAGAGGTTGTGACAACCGAAAAGCCGAAGAAGTTGGTAACAAGAAGTGAAATGTAACCTGCTAAGATGGCAATTGATGTAGTAGCGTAGTCAGAGCGTGTCCACTTCAGTTCGCGCGCAGACTGAAGTCTGCTAGTACGACAGTAGGTTCCAATACAAAAAACAATGAAAGTGCCAAATAGTAAGAAATACGATACTAGTCCTACGATTCCCGTGTTGGCCAGATAGTTGAGATATTCGTTGTGTGCTTTGTTATAGAGAAGGTCCCATTCGGAAGTTAAGTTGTGTTCTGACGGACGGAAGTTGTAATAAGTATATGCAAAGGTTTCGGGGCCAGAGCCTAAAATCGGGTAATGTTTCCAAATATCTATTGCCCCCTTCCAAACAATTTTTCTGATATCTCCTGACTCAGTACCAATGGGGGCAGGGAGAGTTGGAGAATTAGTGGCGGAATTCATTCCGCGCGAATTGAAATTCGCTAGTACTGTCTTAAGTGGTGAAGACCATGGGGAACCAAAAATAGTGATAAGTGATAAGTGAGAAGTGATAAGAATGACAAGCAAGAGCACAAGTTTTTTGGGAAGGCGGGGGAATTTGGGGAGGTAGGGGAGAAAAGCTAAGAACCAGAAGATGGCAAAAGTGGTGCCGAGGCCCAAGAGACCAGAGCGGGATTTGGTAAAAATAAACGCGGTAAAGATTAAGGAAGAAAGAGCTAGAGGGAAGAGGAGTTTGAAGCGGTTGTGGAATTTATGGAAATAAGGGAAGTTAGGGATTGGGGGGAAAGACCATGAGAGGGGAAGAATGGCAACCAGCCAGGCTGCAAGCCAATTAGGTTGCCCGAGTGTTGCGAAGACTCTTTCCTGGACTTTTGGCGCCCAGCAGGAAGTATCAAACCTGCCTTGCAAGACAACGCATGAATAACTGTGCCCAAAGTGCTCCGCTATCGCATATAGCGAGACGATTAACGCAGATGCAAGCAGGAAGCGGATCAGGCGGATTGTGGACTCACTCGTCATGTTGGAGACATATGACCAGTAAAGAAAAGCGTAAGTGGAAGTGGGGAGAAGCCCGCCGTTGAAGCGGGAGTAATAACCCCAGATTGAAGTGTGAATATCGATGGAAGTGAGAGTCGAGAGTGATAGTGAGAGTAGGAACAGAACAAGTGGGATGTCTAAAATTGTGCGACGGAAGATTAATTTGCCGGCATGAATTGATTTAGCACTCCAGAAAAAAAAGATCAAAATTGTCAAACCATAAACCAAAAATATCTTTGGCAGCTCAAAAAGCTCGCTTGTGGAGGCCGTAAAAGTTAATGGAACGATCGTAATGAGTATTAAAAATAAATATTCGATAGCCTTGTTCATGGTGATAGCTTATAGATAGTATATAATCCAACTTGACTTCAATGATAGATAAATTCTTCTCACTATTTACCCACGACATTGGTATAGATTTGGGGACGGCCAACACTCTTGTTTATGTCCGCGGAAAAGGGATTGTTATTCGGGAGCCTTCGGTTGTAGCCAGACACAAAAAGACTAAGGCAATGTTAGCAATCGGGGCGCAGGCTAAAAAAATGGAGGGCAGGACCCCGCAAACTTTAGAAGCTGTCAGGCCGTTAAAGGACGGCGTGATTGCTGATTTTGACGCAACAGCCGCGATGCTTTCTTATTTTATTAAACGTGTTCATGAAACGCCTCAAGGAGCCAGGCGCTTAGGCTTTCCCAAAATTTCCAAACCGAGAGTGGTTATAGGGATTCCGTCGGGTGTTACTGAGGTTGAACGGAGGGCTGTTCAAGATGCCGCTTTATCAGCAGGAGCAAGGCAGGCGTATTTGATTGAAGAACCTATGGCGGCGGCAATTGGGGCGGGCCTTCCCGTTGCTGACCCGGGGGGAATTTTTGTTGTGGATATGGGGGGAGGAACAACTGAGATTGCGCTGATTTCTTTGGGTGGAATTGTCCTAAACCGCGGCTTGCGTATTGCCGGGGACGAGTTAGACGAGGCTATAATTTCCTACTTAAGGCTGCGCTACTCGTTGCTTTTGGGCAGAACTTCTGCTGAGGAGGCGAAACTTTCCATAGGCAGCGCCGTTGCCCAAAAGCCCGAGAAATATCACGTTGTCCGGGGGCGGGATTTAGAAACTGGTTTGCCAAAATCTATAAAAGTTTCTTCCGAGGAAATTCGGGAAGCGTTAGTCCCGATTTTGCAGCAGATTATTGTTCGAATTGCTGACACTTTGGAATCTTCTCCACCTGAGCTTGTTTCAGACGTTATAGAAAAGGGAATAGTTTTAGCAGGAGGCGGGGCGTTAATTTCGGGGTTTGACCAGCTTATTTCAGAAATGATTAAAATTCCGGTTTGGGTGGCTGATGATCCGCTAACGGCTGTTGTTCGGGGCACAGCAAAAGTTTTAGAAGACCCAAGGCTACTATCTCAAGTCCGCGTCACTGGGGGTTTAAGATAAAAGGTCTCCTCCTGTCATTCCGGACCTGGTCCGGAATCTATCTTAATTGATTGAATCCCGCTAAGCGGGATGACAAGTCATTACTTATTTCAGTCTTGTGTTCGTGAGAGATTCTTCGCTACGCTCAGAATGACAACTGTGAAATTTGTGACTGTAACGCGATCTCCGTAAGCCCCGCCTTTTTTTATCCTAAAACTTCGAATTGACAAACAGGGTTTGTCAAGCTAAACACTTTCTATATTATTGCCTTGTATGTGTATAGAAAATCCTTACCCCAGCCTGCATGATCTGCTACTTCTCCGGTAGGTACAAACATGCCTTTTTGAATGGTGATACGGTGTCGTTCAAAGAACCGTTTTTTTATTTGGCCTGTGTCAGACTCCATCGCGCCATTTTCTCGGGCAGGGACAGTAATAACATTTTGGGAAACCCATTCGTCTGTTTTGCCCAAGTCGCTTTTAAGAAAAGTTATGAAATCCGCGCTTCTTTGGTTTGTTACTACAATAAGCATGTTTGGTTCTGTGTTTAAATCTGCCTCAAAACCCGGGCTATCTTCACTATCTCGGTAGTCAGGAGAAAAGAGGTGCCAGCCGTCTTGATCAAAGAATTGGCTTTTGGAACAAAGAGACGCTTTACTAAAAACCAAAGCAACCCCATCCTGATAATGATAAGGGCCGCCTACAGAAAAACATGTTTGATACATTTCTTGCTTGGGAACCTTAACTCTTCCCAGCCCGCTATTGGTTTTGAAGTCCGCATGGCTAACTTTTCTTTCGCGACCTTCTTCATCAGTGATAATAACTTGGTCTTTCGTAGTTCTTGTTGCCCCTCCGCTATTAAAATAGCTCTCTCCAAAATGGTCTATTTGAGCTTTTCTTGAAGCCAATATGCCACGGGCCAAAATTAATTTCATTTTTTCGTATGGAGCCACATGCCAAAATAAGTCCTGATTGAGCACAAACCCCTCATTTTCTTGCGAGGCATAAGTACGATGGCTTTCGATGTTGCCTGTGGAATGGCTGATGAGAAATTCCAGACCGTATTTTGCCCGCAAGGAGTACTTGGCGTTTAAAGTCTGGATAGCTGCAAGACTTTTGTTTGCGGTCGCGGCTTGTTCTGTCGCCTCATAAGGAACCCAGGTGTGAGTCATAAACGATGAGGCGTCCCCTGGCTCATGTGGCTGATAACTTTTACCAAGAGCTTTCATTGTTGGCTTAAGAGCTTCAACGGCTCCTTGAAGTGTTTGGTCGAAAAATTGTGACCGGCTGTATTTGATCCCATTTTCCAGGTTAGCATGGGCTGTTGCTAAGGCTGTGGAGTGCTCTTTTTTTGCATTTTCAATATTCCCTTCCAACCCAATTTTCTCTATCTGGGCTTTTTCTTTCTCAAGCCATGAATAGAGCTTATCTTTATAAGTATCGGCTTGAGTCAAATTAGCAGAACAGGTTACAGCGCTGTCCCAGAATTCTTTGGACGCACCTTGGGCAGCTTGTATAACTTGGCTTTCGCTTCTGCCCACTAACCCATCTATCGTCCTAGTCTCAAATTTTTTTAGAGATACATGTTGTTTTAAGGGCCCAAAGGCTTCTCGGACAAAAGCAGCGACCCTTTGGCTGTAAGCGGAAGCTTGCCGCATATTTGATACTTGTTTCTGACTTATGGAACCTGCTGGCCTTAAAAACGGCACGTGTTCGGTCAAAGACACTAGAAAACCTTTGCGGGTTGCAAATTGAGTACGCACTGCTTCGATTAAATAATCTTCCCCTGTTAAGGGGGACAGGGTAAGTAAAAGCCTGCTTGCGTCCTTTGTGGTTGAAAGTTTCTGGTGGATTCTTTGCAAAATTGCAAACTCGGTAGCTACCTTGACAAGTCTTTCTGCCGCCTGGCGCGTTGCCTGGTCGGTAGGCTTTCCGGCCTCCGCAACTTGCGCTTGCCCTTCTTCAGCGATTTTCTCAAGAGTGCCGACAAAAGTTATTGCTGCGCCTGTATAGCGCTCGCACTTTTGGAAGAGAGGGGCAGCTTTTGCGTGTGCGTCTATGACCCATATTCGAGCCTTAGTAGGGTAATCTTCAATTCTGGGGATAAGTGGTCTTTCAGGCTTTCTTTCGTGCTCAAGAGGTGTGACCTGAGACAGGTGGGTTTCAACACTTTGGGGGCTTATGCTAACGGCAGTTTCAACCATATAACTCGTTTTATAATTTATATTACCATTCGGTGATACAATATGCCCAATGCGGCCTGGCGCGAAAAGTAACTTCATACCGATAGTTTTATATTTTGCGCTTGGTGGTCTACTCTTCTTTTTAGATTCCAGCGGATTTTTGCAACCCCTTCATGACTTTGCGCAGATATTTACAGTTCCCGTGGAGTCAAGATTGTTTGAGGGAAGAAAGGCAACGTTAGGGAAATTGGGGAAGTTTGAGAATTTGGGGGTTGATAAGGACAAGAAAATTCAGGAACTTGAAGAAAAAAACGCATCATTGTCTTCAAAAATTGCTCAAATTGACTCTCTGCAAACTGAAAATGAACACATGCGCAACCTTTTGGGCTCAAGTCTTCCGGGGACCTGGAGCTTTACTCCTGCAAAACTTGTATCTGTAGAAGTCGACAATTTAAACATTTTGATACGGGCAGGTGATGTTATGGGCAAACCGGCTATTTGGGTAGAAAAACCGGAATCTGGTAAGACAAATTACGGAATATTTTTAGGGCATGTAAGAAAAGTTTTAGGGCAAAAAGCGGAAATATTATTGCCCACCAGCTCAAGCTCAAAAATTACAGTGAATGTTAAAGATAAAGATTCCGGCCAAAAACAAGCGATGGGAATTGCTGAAGGAAGAGGCGGAAGAATGGTTTTAGGGCAGGTTTTAACAGGTGAGACTTTAAAAAGTGGAGATTTGGTTGTTACGGCTGGGGACGAAAATATACCGCCTGACTTGCTGGTTGGTTATATAGATAAAATTTTGGGTGTTGAGAAGGGAACTTTTGCCCAGTCAGAAATTCAAAGGCCAGTGGAATATGAGAAGTTGGGGGAAGTGTTTATTGTCATCAAATTTTAAATTATGTCTGTCCGTATTTTTATTATCCTTAGTTTGGTTTTTGCTCTATTGCAGGGTCCTTTTTTGCCGCCAATATTTGTGGAGGGGATTCTTCTTGTGATGCTAATTTATGCGAACGCGAATACAAGCAAAATGCGAATTGATGCGAAGGTATGGGCTGGCTTGTTCTTTGGTGGCTTGATCTTTGATCTTCTGCAGGGCAGGACTTTGGGGGTAACGTCGCTAATTTTTGGTGTGGGAGCTTTTGGGTTAAATTGGCGGAATCCCTGGATTTTAGGGTTAGTTGCTTTGAGTTTGGATTTGGCGCGTTCCAAGCTCGTGTTTGGCGAATTTTTGTGGTTTCCGTCTTTGGTTTGTGCTGTTGCAACCATTCTCCTTTTTCAATTTCTTTGGCGGTCTTCTGATATGGTCATAAAACTCCGATGATTTATTTCAGCGTTTTTGGAGAAGGAATTGACAAAAAGTCTGGGAATTTTAACCGTTTACCCAAAGTAGAACGCCCCAGGTGGCTTTTTTTGCTGGTTTTGTTGGTGGTTTTTGGCATGGGGGGATTTGCCAGACTTGCCGATTTGCAGCTTGTTCGGGGAGCATATTTTAAAGCTTTAGCCGATGGCAATCGCATCAGGCGTATTCCGGTTCGGGCGGCCAGGGGTGAGATTTTGGACAGAAACGGTAATTTGCTTGCACGCAACATGCCCGGTTATCAACTGGCTCAATTTTCCTCCGGAGGAGTAGTGACAAAGACCGAGAACATTGATCGGGAAACGGCTTTAAAACTTCAGGCATCAGACTCAGAAGATCAAAACCGGTTAATTGTGGGAATCCAAAGGGAGTATTCGCTGGGAGCGGCCGGAGCGCATTTGATTGGGTATGTGAATGAAGCAAATGCGGAGGAGGTTGAACAAGCCATAAACGACAAGTGCCAGAAACAGACCGGGCGAGAGCAGAAACTTATTTTAGGTGATTTAGTCGGGAGAATGGGGGTTGAGGAGCAATACGATTGTCTGCTGCGCGGGGTTGATGGGGAAGAGCTGATTGAGGTTGACACTAGAGGGAAATTGGTACGCAAGCTGGGGCGGCGCGAGCCGATTCCCGGCCAAAACATAAAGCTAACAATCGATATGGGGCTGCAAAAAGAGGCACATGACGCGCTTTCTTCAGCCCCAACATTAGCCAAAACTGTAGGACAGGCAGAATTTGAAGGAGGATCGGTTGCTCGGGGGGCTTTGGTTGCTCAGGACCCGCAAACGGGCCAAATTCTGGCTTTAGTTTCTGTTCCGTCGTTTGATCCTTCGACTTTCGCTGCTGATTATAACCGCCTGGCCAACGATTCTAATTTGCCCATGTTTAATCGTGTAATAGGTGGAGAGTATCACCCGGGTTCTACTTTTAAAATAGTTACGAGTATCGCAGGCTTGGAGGAGGGGAGAATTGATAAGAATTTTACATATCGGGATGAAGGAGTAGTTAAAGTCGATACAAGCTGGCAGGGGACTTTTACTTATTCAAATTGGTATTTTACCCAATACGGAAAAACTGAGGGGGAGATCAACTTGGCGCGGGCAATTGCCCGTTCAACTGACACATTTTTTTACAAAGTGGGCGAGATGGTTGGGCCTGATAAAATTGGCTTTTGGGCAGAGCGTTTGGGTTTAGGGGAAAAGACGGGGATAGATTTAGGTGGGGAGGTTGCCGGACTTATTCCTTCGCCGGGCTGGAAATTGAAGGTCAAAGATGAGCACTGGTTCTTGGGTAATACTTACCATATGGCGATCGGGCAGGGAGATGTGACAGCCTCACCGCTGCAGGTTAACCAAATGACGGCCGTGGTAGCAAGTGGGGGGAGTTTATGTAAGCCGTACATAGTTATAACCGAACAAAGTTCGGATATATCGGATCTTTTTTCGAAAAAGTCCGTTATAGGTGACAAGGATAAGAACCTCGGAAGAACCTTGTTGCCTCGCAATGAACCCTGTCAGAGCGTGGGTTTGAAGAGTGAAACGCTTGATCCTTTGAGAGAAGGCATGACGGGGGTTTGTGCAACTGGGGGGACGGCTTTTCCGTTTTTTAATTTTGAGCCTCGTATGGCTTGTAAAACGGGAACAGCCCAGACAGCTGGCGAGAAAACCCATGCTTGGTTTACAGCTTGGGGACCGATTAACGATGATCGAGAGCGGATTTACGCGGATAAAAAGATTGTCATAACAGCTTTGGTTGAAGACGGAGGAGAGGGGTCAAGGGTAGCAGCACCCGTTGTGCGGCAGGTTTTGGCAAAATGGTTCGAGAAGTGATACTCCAGTTAAGAATGATGACCTTGTTGGTCAACGCAGCGTCTCCGTAAAAATCGTTTCGGTTCAGATCGAAAAACAGCTGTTCTCCCATCTCTTGACCAATAGGAACCCTATGGTCGGAGAGGTCCCAGACTGGCGGCTCCTGGCCATGTACTGTCTGGCCTGTAAATCCAAGCGCCAGAAAGGTGGCGGCAATAAGCGTGGACCAGGGGATACGGAATAGGAACATCAACGTCTCCTTTTTTTTAATTAATGTGCAATGTGCGCGGGCTTGTGTAAATTATAGCATGAAAAACCACCTTGGGTTTTGTCCGGTGGACAATTAGCAAAGGTGATAGTGACAAGGATGAACCCTGTCAGGCGAGAGTGGCCTCACTCGTTCTGCAGCTCTCTGCTTGGGTAAGTTAAAGCAACTATGCACAGTCTCCTTGTTTTAAGGTTCTGGAGGTGAGTATGCCAAAGATTCTTCGCTGGCGCTCAGAATGACATGTGGGGTGGCGCGAAATTAATTTCGCTAGTACAGTAAAGATAATGACTGGAAAAGAAGCGTATCTTGCTTTTTCAACATTTCCGGCAATTGGCCCTCAAAGATTTAAGCTCTTGCGGGAATACTTTGGAAGCGCAAAAAGGGCTTGGGAGGCGCCGGAAAAAGAGTTGAGACAGTTAGGGGTGGGGGAGAAATTATTGGCTAAGTTTATTGTTCACAGAAAGGCTTTTTCTTTGGAAAAATATGAGGACAGGTTGGGAAAGCTGGGGGTGGAGTATGTCACAGTTGAAGAGTTTGAGTATCCCGAAAGGCTGAAAAAGATAGACGATGCTCCGTTTTTACTTTACGCCAGGCGGTCTCACGCACGCAAGGTGTCACCTGGCGAGGCTAAATTGGCGGAGATGGCGGAAGTGAGTGTGGCCGTTGTGGGGACGCGGAAGATTTCGTCGTACGGGCGGGATGTGACGGAAAGACTTGATGCCGGTGTTACCATTGTTTCCGGCTTGGCTTTAGGGGTGGACGCTGTGGCGCACAAAACTGTAGTGGAGTGTGGGGGCAAAACTATCGCGGTAATGGCCGGGGGTTTGGATAAAATTTATCCCACTTCAAATACTCAACTTGCCAGGCAAATTGTCGAATCCGGGGGTGTACTTATGTCGGAATACCCCTTAGGAGTTAATCCCCGCCCTGAGTATTTCCCTTATAGAAATAGGATCGAGTCAGGAATGAGTTTGGGAGTTGTCGTTATAGAAGGAGCCATAAAGTCAGGAACTATGGTGACGGCTGCTTTAGCGGCCAGACAGGGCAGGGATGTTTTTGCAGTTCCCGGGCCGATCAACTCCCCTTTGGCGGCAGGCCCACACATGCTCATCCGAAACGGGGCAAAGCTAGTTGAAAAAGCGGAAGATATATTGGAAGAATTGGACATTAGCACAAAGCACAAAGTGCATAGTGCAAAGCGAATACTTCCCGACACAGAAGAAGAAAAAACATTAATTAACTTTTTGGAAAATGAAGGGGTTGGGCTTGACGAGCTTGTTAGAATGAGCGGTATGGAGACAGGAACGGTACTTTCCACATTGACCGGTATGGAGATGAAAGGTATGGTTAGGAATGTGGGAGGAGTTTATGTTAAGGCATGAGATTAATTTTCAATTCTCAATTCTCAATTTTCATTCCTGTCCGAGCGTATGCATTTGCATTGCATCAATGTTTCATTGAAAATTCATTGGAAATTGAAAATTGCAAAACTGAGAATTTGTATGAATCTAATTATTGTCGAGTCACCAACTAAAGCCAGAACACTAGGTCGATTTCTTGGAAAAGATTACGACGTTGTTCCAACCATGGGGCATATTGTTGATTTGCCTAAAAGCAAGCTGGGGATTGATATTGAGCATAATTTTTCTCCCGAATATGTGCCCTTGGAAAAAAAGCAGAATGTGGCCAAGACTATAAAAACGGAGGCCAAAAAGGCGGATGAAATCTATTTGGCGACAGACCCTGACCGCGAAGGAGAAGCTATTGCGTACCATGTCGCCGAGTTGTTGAGTGCTCGGGGTCCTGTCGGGAGCTCGTCCCGCCCGACATCCTCGAAGGACGTTTCTGCAGGCGCTCTGCGGGACTCCCTCCGCTCCCGCCACCCCTCGCTTAGCAGAGTTGTGTTCCACGAAATTACAGAAAGTGCGGTCAAACATGCTTTAGAAAATCCACGCGATATTGATATTAAACTTTATGACGCCCAACAGGCCCGCCGTGTTTTGGACCGCTTGGTTGGCTACAAACTCTCGCCTCTTCTTTGGAAAAAAGTTCGCCGGGGTTTGTCTGCTGGCCGCGTGCAAAGCGTGGCTGTTCGTTTAATCGTTGAAAGGGAGCGCGAAATTGAAGCTTTTAAGCCCGACGAATATTGGCAAGTATTCGTCGAAGTGAAAACAACAAACAGTAAACAACAAAGCAATAACTTTGTGGTGGAGCTGTCTAAGATTGGGGACAGTAAAGCAGAGGTTAAGAACAAGGAACAGGCGGAAAAGATAGTGGCGGATTTGGAGAAGGCCAGTTACACCGTTTCTGATGTTAAAAAGCGGGAAGTTCACAAAAAACCATATGCGCCTTTTACAACTTCAACAATGGCCCAGGCCGCTGCCCATACTTTTTATTGGTCGGCTAAAAAAACGATGAGTGTTGCCCAGAAACTTTATGAAGAGGGGTTGATTACATACCACAGAACGGATTCCTTGAACCTGAATAAAGAGGCGGTTTTTGCGGCCAGGGAATATGTCGGGAAAAAGTACGGGAAAGAATTTGTTCCCGAAAAGCCGCGATTTTACAAAACGCAAAGCCGTGTGGCGCAGGAAGCGCATGAGGCGATAAGGCCTACGGATGTGAAAGTGGCGAGTGATGAGTCACGAGTGATGAGTTTGGGAAATGATGGAAGAAAACTTTACGAACTTATTTGGAAGAGGTTTGTAAGTTGTCAGATGAGTGAGGCAGTTTATGATGAAACCACGATCAGCGTAAACGCTGCAGCAACTAGTTACCTTCTTGCTGCTTCTGGGCAGATTATGAAGTTTGAAGGATGGCGCGCCGTGTACGGCGAAATCAAAAATCAAAAATCAAAAATCAAAACTGAAGAGGGAGAGGAGCAAAGGCTGCCGGAGGTTGTGCAGGGGGACCCCCTGAAAAAGATGAAGGTGCTGTCTGAGCAGAAATTTACTCAACCTCCTCCCAGGTACAATGAGGCATCACTTATAAAAACTTTGGAAAAACTGGGGATTGGCCGCCCGTCAACTTATGCTCCGACAATTACAACTATTCAGGACAGGCAATACATTGAAAAAGAAGATGGGAAATTTATGCCGACAGCTTTAGGAATAGCAGTTAATGATTTTTTACTCAAAAATTTTTCTGACACTTTTGATTATCAGTTTACGGCACACATGGAGGGAGATTTGGACGAAATTGCCAAAGGTGAGAAGAAATGGATTCCGGTTATTCGGGACTTTTGGGATCCTTTTGCCAAAAAGCTGGAGGGAGTTGAGGAGCATGCTAAAAGAGTCAAAATTGAGGTTGAAAAAACGGGGGAGACGTGTCCTAAATGCAGCGAGGGAGAACAAGTTGTCCGGATTGGGAGATTTGGCAAGTTTTTGTCATGTTCCCGTTTTCCGGACTGCGATTGGAAGGCGCCTTATATTGAGACAATTAACATGAAGTGTCCGGAGTGCAAAAAGGGAGAAGTCGTTATTAAAAAAACGAGAAAGGGCAAGAGCTTTTATGGGTGTTCCCGTTATCCGGAATGTAAGTGGGCTTCCTGGAAAAAACCTCAGGGAGCGGAAAATAATCCTATTACCCCACTGACTCAATAAACGAAGGAACAAAAAAGGGGCAGAGAGACAACCCATGCAATGACGCATAGTCATTTCTCTACCCAGAGTGTGCAAACTAGAGCTACCAGAGCTCGATGGCCTCGCCCGTTTCCTTATCCACAAACTGGACTGGCAGACAGAATCGCCCTTTCAGCGACGCGTAGATCAGCTTGATCACGTCGACTGTGCCAAGAGCGAGCGGCTTAGCTGCCTTGACAGGCGCTTTGACCCCCGTCGCTAGAGCGTAGAAGGTTGTTTTCTCCGGGTTGGGTTAACGGATCACTAAGGTGATCCAGGCAGTCGACTACTCTATTTTACCGATATGGGCAATTGCAAGAAAGTGTTGCAGGCATACTACAAAGGACTTTACGATATTGAAGATGTTAAACTTCTCCAGATGAAAAACATGCAAAGAATTATCCTGATTGCGATGTGTATTGTGGCTTTAGGAGCTTTGGCGTTTGGAGTGTACGAGTTTAAGGGTGAGTTTTCCCAAAAGCAGAAGACCCGTGTTGCCCAGGTTTCTGTTCAAACTTTGGTTCCTGCCGTTTCCCCTCAGCCCCAGGTTACTCCAACACCCACGCTGACCCCCACGCCCACCCCGATTCCGCTCCCAGACCCGGCAGTTTACGGGCCTTGCAAAAATATTCCGGTTTTGATGTATCACCATATTCAGCCTTGGACCGAGGCCGAAAGCAAGGGACAGAAAAGTTTAACGGTAAAAAATGATGTGTTTTCTGCACAAATGGATTATTTAGTGAAACGTGGGTACACAGCGATTACACCCAAACAGCTTCATGATGCGTTGACAGGGATGAACCCTGTCAAGCCAGTTTTATTAACTTTTGATGACGGGTATGCGGACTTTTATACCTATGCTTATCCGGAATTGGTCAAGCATGGATTCAAGGCCACAATGTTTTTATCCACGGGTTTGGCGGAAGGGGCAGATTACCTTAAATGGAGTCAGATTTCCGAAATGCACGGCTCAGGCTTGATTACTTTTGCCAACCACACTTGGTCGCACAAAAATTTAGGAAAGAGCAGTCTTGAAATGGCCAAGTTTGAAGTTGATACGGCTAAAACTCAGTTGGAGGAGCACGGTTTGGGACCGGTTACGGCGTTTGCTTATCCTTATGGGACAGAAGGCGGATCGTTAATTTACGGAGTTTTAAAAGACGCTGGGATCAAGGTTGCGTTTACGACCATTCCCGGGTCCTATCAATGTGCAAAGCTTCCCTACGACGTGCGCCGAACAAGAGTCGGCAACTCCTCACTTTCTTCATACGGTTTGTGAGCCTAATGATTGGCAAATATCCCGAGGTTTCTACCTGTTCAACCCCAGGGGTTGGTAAAGTTAGAATTTTGTAGTAGCGAAATTAATTTCGCGTAGGAGTGTGATTTATGGGCATGGTGTTGGTGAGGCGTCCGCTTACTAAGGAAGAGACGGTTGTCCAGAGACGCCGCGAATTCCGCGATTGGCTCGAGACGCATGTTCAGGCGTACAAGAAGTGGGAGGAAAAGCACTGGCGCAAAGCAGAAGGCAGCCAAGCTGTTTTGCAGCACATGGTTGTGGTTTTGGAGCCTGACCACCCTCGCTACATGCAGATGGGTCTGTGGCAGGCAAACGACTGGCGTGAATCGGACGAGTGGTATGTGCAGTTTGTCGACGGCCGCAGCGAGAACTTTGGCGGCTACGGGGGTCGCAATGCCGGCGGTGTTTCTGCCGACAAGCTTGAGCTCATCTACGTTCCCATCTTGACAGCTGCCGACGGGGCTTTCTTGGAGTGGGTGTATCCCGGAGTCCGCACGCTACTTACCAAGGCTCTTGAACCGCGTCGCTGACTGGCCGCGCCTCAAGTCTCCCGCAGGGGTCCAATCTCGATTCGGATCCCTGCGGATTTTTTGTTGCTTAAACTTAGCCACGAAATTTGCATTTTACGATTGATGATTTTCCCGCGATCGCGGGTCTACAGTCAATCGTAATTGGTTGTGGAATATGTAAGAAACTTTGATTATTATGTTAGAAATAAAGTGCTAAAACTGTTATTAAAATGAAAAAGACAGAAAAAGACAGAATTCCGAAAGACCAATATTTTTTAAAGATAGCGGGTGTTGTTGCTCTCTGCGGAACTTGTCCAAGAAAGAAAATCGGGGCGGTTTTGGTGCATGACGGAATGATTGTCTCAACCGGCTACAACGGTGCGCCAAGAGGAATTGATCATTGTGATGGAAAAGTTGGGTGCCGGATGATTGAGGGGCATTGCGTTCGAACGGTTCATGCTGAGGTTAATGCTGTGGTTCAAGCTGCCTATAATGGGGTAGCCACATCTGGCGCGACTTTGTACACGCAATACTTGCCATGCGAACATTGCGCCAAAGTTTTGATTAACGCTGGGGTAAAGAGGATTGTTTACAGCGGAATTTACGAGAATGCAGACAACGAATACACAAAAGAAAATTTAACAAAAGCGGGGGTCAAATTTGAGCTGTTGCAATGACGTTTGCCTGTTGACACCCCTTCTTGCAGTCTGTTAAAAAGATTTTCATCTGTCCCCATTCAATTAATGGCCGCTGAACTTCTGACTAAACACGATAGTAGTGTTGAAAGCTATCTTGAGCATTGCCTTTCCCTGGGCAGGCAGTTTCCTGAGCCAGCTTCTGTAAAACTTATACTCTCCAGTCAGCCTGTTAAAGGGGGTCAGGGGATAGGAGTCTTAGATGTAGTTGTTACTACTGCAAAACAGTGTTATACATCAGGAGTAGCGCTACTTAAACCCCAAAGAGACGAGCGCTCCACTGCAATTGCTGCGGGCACCTTAGAAGCAGGGCACCACACACCTCGGCAACATGTACATTACACTTGGCGTTTTGAAGGCATTTCCAGAAGTGTAACCCACGACGTTTTTCATGCCCATCCGTACTACAATTCAGAGCAGCAAAGCCAAAGATATGTTGAGGCAGTTGAAGGAAGTTACGTCACGCCTTCTAGGCTAACAGAAAGACAAGCGTTGTTGTTTAAAGATGCTGCTGATTATGCTAATCAATCTTATTTCAGGCTGCTTTCGGCAATGGGGCCGGAGGTAGATCGGCGAATGCACCAGATGTACCCAACCAGCGGATGGTCTGTGCCCAAAACGGCGGAGCGCTTAGGCGGCAAAGCTCGCAAAATTCGTCGAGAAGTAGCCAGGTATGTTTTACCGATTGCTCAAAAAACAACTTATTACCACACTTTAAGCGAATTGCAACTTCTTAGACTTTTTAGAGCTAGCCAGATGGAAAACTTCTCAGACGAGGCAAGGTATATCATCGGTGCAATGGTTGCTTCGATAGCTGCGCAGGACCCGACGATTTTGCAAGAATTACAAAAACCCTTACCCGCTTTTACCCTTTCCAAAAGCGCGTACATTAAGGAAGGAAAAGATAAGTTCGATGCGTTTTTGAACGGTTCTGATTCTGTGATGCTCCCTCTCTCTTCGGAAGTGCGCCAAAATCTGGCGATTGCGGTTTGCAATGTTTTGGGTGAGCCACGTCTTTCCACGGAGGAAGCACTAGCTCGTCTTTTAGATCCGGGGATCAACCTTTTAATTGCCGATGTCTACGATGTTGGGATGCTGGACCCTTTGACCTCTGCGCTTAGGCAAGCTTCTCCGACTTTTTTGACTAAGCTTTCTCATACGGCTGATTCCCAGCGGCAAAGACATAGGATGACAGCAGGAGCAACACCGACAATTGAGCGATCGTTTGATGGTAGTGCCAACTATATAACTCCAATGATTATCCGCGAATCTGAAGAATTGAGGGGGCTTTACGATGAGATGATGCAGAACGTTTACGGAAATGTTAACAGATGTTTGGAAGCGGGAATGCTGGCTGATAAAGCCTTGACACTGCTTCCTAATGCCCACGCTTTAAGGGTAGTTGAAAGTGGAGACCTTTTCGACTGGTTGCATCGTTGGAAACTTAGGTTATGTTATCTTTCTCAAGAAGAAATATTTTTCATATCGGTTGAACAAGCACGGCAGATGCTAGCTGTCTTGCCGGAAGCGGAAAAAACTTTTCGTTCCCCTTGCGGGATCAGGAAGGTTGCGGGGGTCAGTCCACGGTGCCCGGAGGGAGATAGGTTTTGCGGCAAACCCGTGTTTAATATGGCTTTAGAACAATATTCCGGTGGTAGATTGATCTAAGACTAATCTGCGTCTTGCGAGAACGAACACTGTTTGTTAAATTGGTTCCTAATGGCAGGCGGACCTGAAAGATTTAATGGACATCAAGCAATTTATCACCCCTATTCTGGTCTCTATTTAGATTTTGAAGGTGGAGAAGGCTCGGGAAAAACTACCCAAGCTGAACTTCTACAGAGACGGATGAAGGAAAGCGGACTTGAGTATGTGGCCGTTCGTGAACCTGGAGGAACTGTGATAGGGATAGAGCTTCGGGGAATGCTTTTGACAAGAGAAGCAATGCAGCCCACAGCGATTACTGAGGCGTATCTCTTTGCTGCGGATAGAGCACAGTTAATTGGCGAAAAAATTATTCCGGCTTTGCAAGCAGGATATATTGTTGGTTCCGATAGATGTGTACTTTCCAGTGTTGCTCATCAAGGATATGCTCAAGGATTAGGTTCAGATGTTGTGTGGGCAGTGAATCGCGTTGCACTGCAGGGAGTTTTACCCGACCGCGTAATATTGCTAAACATCGAGCCGGAAGAAGGCCTAAGACGCAGACAAGAATCCAGGGGTGAATTGAATAAAATTGACAGACGTGCACAAGAGTATCACAGAAAAGTATATGAGGCTTATCTGGCTATGGTTCAAGAGGATCCGCGCAGGTGGTATGTCGTCGATGCCACACTGCCCAAGGAGGAGCAGAACGAGATAATTTTTGACCTGATTCTTCACGAACTTCAGGAAAAGGCTGCTCGAGTCGCAGGACTCGCATACGCGAGAAATCCTTCGCTTCTGCTCAGGATGACGACGTAAATGGTACAATAGCCCGTGTATGGATCCGAAATTAAGTTCTCTTTTAACCCAGGAAGAAAAAAGACAGACGGAAACTTTGCAGATGATCCCCAGCGAGAATTATGCCTCGGTGGCTGTGCGGGAGCTCATGGGGAGTGTTTTGACGAATAAATATTCAGAAGGCTATCCAGGCAGAAGATATTATCAGGGAAACGAGATAGTTGACGAAATTGAGCGGTTGGTTGTGAACCGGGCAAAAGAGCTTTTTGGCGTACCTCATGCTAATGTTCAACCTTACTCCGGTTCACCAGCAAATTCTGCAGTGTTGTTTGCACTGTGTGACCCGTGTGACACGATCATGGGCTTGGCTTTGTCTTCAGGTGGTCATCTTACTCATGGCCAGCCAAAGGTTACTTTTTCAGGAAAGTATTTCAAATCAGTGCAATTTGACGTTGAGGAAGATGGGACGATTGATTATGACAAAGTCGAAAAGCTAGCTTTGGAAAATAAACCTAAGGTTATGATTATCGGGACAACTGCATACGCAAGAGTTTTGGACTGGAAACGGTTTGGTGAGATTGCAGAAAAAGCGGGCGCTTGGTTTGTGGCGGATATTGCACATGTTGCCGGATTGATTGTCGGTGGTGCTTACCCCTCGCCGGTGAAGCATGCTCATGTTGTTACAACGACAACCCACAAAACATTAAGAGGACCTCGTGGCGCAATGATTATGGTGACACAAAAAGGGTTGGATCGTGATCCAGAACTTTCTGGAAGGATAGACAGGGCAGTGTTCCCGGGTTTACAAGGTGGACCGCATGATAACGTGACTGCCGCAATTGCACAGTGTCTTTTCGAGGCATCGCAGAGTGACTTCAAAATATATGCACAGAATGTTGTGGAGAACGCAAAAGTACTTGCTGACTCACTTATCGCTTCTAGCCTCGCCAGGTCCGACCTGGCGAGGCTAAAGTTGGTTGGCGGGGGGACTGATTGTCACATGGTGTTGGTTGATTTGCGGCCGCTGGGTTTGTCGGGAAATGTTGTTGCTCAAGCTTTAGAAGTTGCCGGAATTGTTTGCAATAGAAACTCAGTTCCTGGAGACGCTTCACCGTTTTATCCATCAGGGATTCGTTTGGGGACGCCCAGTTTGGCAACTCGTGGGATGGGAGAGGAGGAGATGCGCAAGATAGCGCAGTGGATAAAGAGAGTGGTAGTGGTAGTGGAGAGTGATAGATTGCCGGAGGGGAAGGAAGAAAGGCAAACTTTCTTAAAGGAGTTTAAAGGACGGATAAAGGAGAATAAAGAGCTTTTGGAGATTGCGGATGAAGTAAAAAAACTTTGTGCACAGTTTCCACTATGAGTGCAAAAATTTTTGACGGAAAAGCAGCAGCGGATAATCTTCTGGTCAGTATCCATGAGCGTGTCAAAACACTTGGTATAGTGCCCAAAGTAATCAGTTTCTACAAAGAAGACGATCCGGCCAGCAAACTTTATACCCGTATTAAAAAGCAAAAGGCAGAAAGTGTGGGAATTGAATTTGAGGATATAAAAATTTATAGAGCTGAAGATACGGTTCCCGAAATTAAGAAATTTGGGGAAGATAAAGGTGTTTCGGGAATACTTGTTCAACACCCGACAGGAGAATTTGCTTTTACTCCCGACCGTTGGGACATGTTGGTTCGCGCGATTCCGCCAGGAAAAGATATTGATGGGCTAAGGCATGACTCGCCTTTTGTGCCCGCAACTGTTCGTGCGATTATAGTTGCCCTTTCTTTTGCTAAAGTTAATTTGAAGGAGGCTCGCGTGGCGGTTATCGGGGCAACGGGGATGGTGGGCAGACCGCTAGTAAGGGAATTAAGGGAAAGAGGGGGAAAGATAAGAGAAATAGATGAAACCACACAAGATGTTTGGTATCAAACAAAAAATGCTGACGTTGTTATCTCCTGCGTTGGGCAACGCAATTTGATTCGTGGAGACCAGCTTCGTGAGGGGGCGGTTGTTATCGACTGCGGCTCTCCAGGGGGAGATGTGGACTTTGAATCTGCCCGCGCCGTTGCTTCTTTTCTCACTCCAGTTCCCGGCGGCATAGGCCCCCTGACTGTTGTTTGTCTTTTGGAGAATATTGTTCTTGCGGCGGAGAGGCTGGCAAATCGCCAAAATCCCGAGGTTTCTACCTAACCAACCCCAGGGGTTGGTAAAGAGGTTGTTAAGATTGAGCTTGCAAGTTTAATCTGCTACAATACAAAAATCACACATTCAAGCCTTGGTTCCTGAGAATCCTCAAAAACTTCTCGCTTGAATGGTGGAACAAGGAACTGGCGCGAACTAAAAGTTCGCTACTACATTTCTTTATGGCAGTAGAAATTACAATATCGAAAATAAGAGTTTTCTCAGTGTGTATGGAATTAAATCTATGATAGATATCACACTAGAAGAACTACTTGAGGCAGGGTGTCATTTTGGGCATCAGACTCGTCGTTGGAACCCCCGTATGTCCCCGTATATTTACGGAGCAAAAGAGGGTATCCATATTTTCGACTTGGCCAAAACCCGCCAGGCCATAACGGAAGCCTTTGACAAAATTTCCCAAACGGTTAGCGAGGGTGGTGTTGTACTTTTCGTGGGAACTAAAAGGCAAGCAAAAGATATTGTCCGCGATGCGGCCATTAAAGTGGGTATGCCGTATGTTGTAACTCGCTGGCTTGGTGGAACGTTAACCAATTTTGAACAGGTAAAAAAATCCATCAGAAAATTGGCCGACCTTAAGGAAGGTCTTGCGACGGGTAAATTTAAGGAATACACCAAGAAAGAACGGCTTTTGATGGAGCGGGAAATGATTCGTCTTGAACATTTGTTCGGTGGGCTGGTTAATTTGAATAAGCTTCCTGACTTAGTCTTTATCATCGATACACACAAAGAAACGTCTGCTGTTGCAGAAGCAAATCGGCTTGGCATTCCAATTCTTGGTATTACGGACACCAATGCTGATCCGACTAAAATTGAATATCCGATTCCGGCAAACGATGATGCGGTAAAATCAATAAGTATAATTTTGGATTTTGTAGCCAAAGCAGTTGAGGATGGGAAGACGAAGCAAGCGGCGGTAGCCACTGCTTAATTTTCAGCAATAATCAATTGCACATTGTCATCCCCGCAGAGGCGGGGATCCAAAAATACCTAAAATACCCATAGATTCCTGCTTGTACACGCTCTGACAGCGCAGGAATGACATTGAATTTTTTATGAAAGTATCTGTAGAGCATATCAAAAAACTACGTGACGAACTTGGTGTTTCTATTTCCGACATTCGCTATGCTTTGGAAGAATCTGATGGCAATGAGGATAAGGCTCGCGAACTTTTAAAGAAAAAGGGTTTGGAAAGGGCAGAAAAGAAATCTGAAAGACAGATAAAAGCTGGCCGCGTCTTTTCTTATATCCACCACACAGGCGCAGTTGGAGCAATGGTAGTTTTGGGCTGTGAGACGGACTTTGTTGCCCGGACTGATGAGTTTCAAAAATTAGGCGCAGAGCTTGTTATGCAGGTGGCTTCCTTGGGGGCAGGAACTGTCTCAGAACTTCAGGGGCAAGATTATATTCGTGATTCAAGCAAAACTGTGGGAACGCTAATTCAAGAGACATCAGGTAAGTTGGGCGAGAACATACAAGTGAAAGAGATCAAATCGTTTAGGGTGTAGCAAGAACCTCGCTTTGGCAGAATTCATTCTGCGCTGGCGTGAACTTAAGTTCGCTAGTACAATTAACTCGATGCAAGAAGACCAAATCCGCTCACGGATGGATAAAGTTTTAGAAAATGTTAGGGCGGATATTGCCACAATCAGGACTGGCCGCGCAACCCCCGCTCTTGTTGAAGACGTCTCCGTTTTGGTTTACGGAGGTCAGCAAAAACTGCGGATTTTAGAACTTGCCTCTATTACCGCTCCGGAACCACATTCACTTTTAATTTCTCCCTGGGACAAAAGTATCGTTGGCGAAATCCGAAAGGGTTTGGAATCGGCAAACTTAGGTTTTAATCCTGTCATCACCGGCGAAGAGATAAGGATTAATTTGTCTCCCCTAACGGCCCAGGACCGGGAAAATTATGTTAAATTGTTAAATCAAAAGCTGGAAAGTGGGAGAGTGCAGGTTAGGCAGGCGCGTCAGGAGTCAATGAAAAGCATAAAGCAAAAAGCAGAAAGCAAGCAGTTGACAGAAGACGAGGTGGTGCGCGAAGAAAAGAAGCTACAAGCCTTAACTGACGAATATATTGCCAAAATTGAAGAAGTGGGAGAAAGGAAAGAAGCGGAGCTACGCACTTTGTAAATCCCAATGACGGTAATTATTTTTCTCCTCATCCTCTCCATCCTGATCCTCATTCATGAATTTGGGCATTTTATTGTGGCTAAAAAAGCCGGAGTTAAGGTTGAAGAATTTGCTTTGGGATTTCCTCCTCGTTTGATTAGTAAAAAGATAGGCGAGACTAGATATTCTATTAATGCGCTTCCGATAGGTGGGTATGTGCGCCTGTTTGGCGAGGACATGCCCACAGAAACTGAAAATCACCGCTCGTTTTTTGCACAGTCTCTTCCAGTAAAGCTTGCTGTAGCTTTAGCCGGTGCTTTTATGAATGTGGTGTTAGGAATAATTGCTTTTACAGTTTTATACGCCAATATTGGAATTCCCACTTCAGAAACCAATTACCCGGTAATTTTGGCAGTCAACCCTGATTCGCCGGCGCATAAAGCAAATTTAAAAGCTCTTGATCGGATTATAAAAATAGGAGATCGGGAAGTTAAAACGGACAAAGAGGTTAAAGATGCGGTAGTCTTTTATGCCGGAAAACAAGTGCAAATAACCGTTGACCGAACCCCGTTAACTCTTTTATCCAATTTGTTTGTTCAGAAGTCGGCTCGTGAAGTTGTCTCGGTGTGGGCTACCCCTCGCGCCAACCCTGAAGCCGGCCAGGGACCCTTAGGGATTGCCATCGATACTATTCCCGTTACCCAAACGACTTTTTATCCATTTTTGGAAATGGTTGTCAAGGCCTCTGGCAGGGGTGTTTCAGATAGCATCGAGTTCACCAGGCAAATCCTTTTTGGTTTGGGCAATATGGTTAAAAATCTGGTGGTTCAAAAACAAGTTCCTGAAGATGTTTCCGGACCTGTGGGGATTTACCAAATAGTAAATGTTGTAGCCAAAACCGGTTGGCTTCCGCTCCTGTCATTATTAGGCGTACTTTCGCTAAATTTGGCTGTTATTAACGCTTTGCCTTTTCCGGGCCTGGACGGTGCAAGAGCATTATTCGTAATTATTCATGGCGCAACCGGCCGCAAAATTGCCCCGGCTGTCGAAAGAAATATCCACTATGCGGGAATTGTTTTGCTCATCTTGTTAGTATTGCTCATAAGTATCCGCGATGTTGCCCGGTTATTTGGTTGAACATATGACGGCAGACAAAAAGATTGTGGTAATTGGCGGGGGAACGGGAACATACACTGTTTTAACAGGCTTGAAAGCGCACACCCCAAAGCTTACGGCCGTTGTTTCGATGGCGGATTCTGGGGGCTCAACCGGTCGTTTGCGGGATGAGTTTGGCATTCTTCCGCCTGGTGACGTCAGAAGAGCCCTTTTGGCGCTTTCTGATGCTCCGGAACAACTTCTGCTTCGTCAACTTTTTGAATACAGGTTTAAAAAAGGAAATGGGTTGTCCGGGCATTCTTTTGGGAACCTTTTACTAACTGCCCTCACAGAAATTTTAGGCAACGAAGTCGAAGCCATAAAAGAGGCTGGCAAACTTCTTAATATTAAGGGCGAAGTGCTGCCTGTTACGCTGACTAAAGCCCACCTGGTTGCCAGGCTGACTGATGGTACTTTAGTGCGCGGTGAGACAAATATTGATGTGCGAATTGTGGGCCCGACGTTAAAAATTTTGGATGTTTTTTTGGACCCTTCCTCTTCCATTTATCCTCCCGTCCAGCAGGTTATTAGTGAAGCGGATTTAATTGTTTTGGGCCCTGGTGATTTATATACAAGCATTATTCCCAACTTGTTAGTTAAGGGAGTTTCGGAGGCAATTTGTCAAAGCTCTGCTAAGGTTGTATATGTTTGTAACATAATGAATAAGCATGGGGAAACAGATAATTTTTCCGTTGAGGATTATGTTAGGGAGATAGAAAAGTACTTAAGGTGTAAGCCTAAAAAAGTAGTCGACGCGATAATAGTTAACAAAAGTAAATACCCCCGATCGTTGTTAAAGAAGTATGAACAGGAAAAAGCATATCCTGTAAAAATTGATTTTACCAACGTCAACAATTTATCTCCACAAGTGTTGGTTGGCGACTTTACAAGAAAAGAAACCCTTTTGCGGCATGACCCAGAAAAGCTTGCCAGGGCGATAACTTCATTACTGTGAGATAGCGCAGACAAAGGTCTGTTACCTGTGTATTGTATTAGCGCAATTGCTTTGGTAAATGATTTGGTTCTTACTGACAGGGTTGAACCCTGTCAGAGGCAGCATTTTACGTTATGTGTCTGGTATACTTTAGTACACGATACATACGCGCATGAATGATACTTCGACGGGTTCAGTACAAGATTGTGTATTTTGTAAAATTGTGGCGGGGGAAATTCCGGCTAAAAAAGAATACGAGGATAATGACATTCTTGTCTTTCGCGACATCCATCCAAAAGCCACGATTCATCTTTTGATTGTCCCCAAAAAGCATATCGAGCAATTTGCCGATTTGGTTGACGATACCTGGGAGATTTGGCTTAAAATGAACAAGATGGCGCAGGAGCTTATTGCAAGTTTTGAGCTTAGGAAAGTGGGTTATCGATTAGTAGTAAATGGTGCAGGCGCAGCCCTAATCCAGCATTTGCATTTACATTTGTTGGGCGAAATTGAGCACACGATGGACATTTAACTCCATCTACTTTTTCTGTTGTTGAGGTAAAGGCTCAAAAGTATAGAGAGCCCTGCAAATACAACTCCTACTATATATGTGGCTATAACTCCCTGGGTTAAGCTGCCTGATAAGGAATAGATTGTATAAGCAATAAGTGCGGCAGGTATGCCAACCAGGATGTTAATTACCGCAAAGGTTTTGAAAGATATAGCTGTCAGGCCAAAAGCGTAGGAGAAATAATCAAAGTTTGAGCTTTGGAAAAGTCTTATGACGACCAATACCCCCAAGCCCGAGTTCGCCACAAATGTGTCCATTTTCTTTAACGCGCCTCGCCCTACTATTTTTTCCGCCAACGGTCTGCCATAAATTCTGGCGAGATAAAAGTTAATCAAGTAACACGGAGTAGTGACAAAATAAGCCAAAGTTATAGCAACGGCTGGTCCAAAAAGAGCAATCATGGCAACCAGCAGGAAGAAACCGGAGAGTGGGGCAAAGACTACAGTTATTGCTTGAAGAATGATGTAAACCAAAATGATGTATGGACCAAAGCTGGAAAGCCAGTTGGTGAATTGCTCCTGGTTTTTCACTATAAGAGCTTGCAACACGTAGGAAAGCAAAACAGTTAGGATTATGGGAAAGATAAGTACCAATATCCTTTTGAAATTTTTAGGCATGTACGATTTTACCAGAGAAAGTAATATAATCGAAATCAGAATTTCGCTTCAATCTGCGATATAATTAAGACATGTTAACAGATCGGTTGCAGCAACAAATACAAGTGGCCATGAGAGGGGGCGATAACCTGCGCCTTTCGACGCTGCGTCTTTTGTACAGTGCTTTGCATAATGAGCAAATTGCCAAGATGCGGAAGTTATCAGAAGAGGAAGAAATGGTTGTTATTCGCCGACAGCTCAAACAAAGACAGGAAGCAGTTGAAGCTTACGAGAAAGGTGGAAGAGTAGAGCTTGCCGAAAAAGAACGCGCGGAGGCGGAAATTTTACAAGAATTTTTACCTAAGCAAATGAGCGAGGAGGAGATTGGACGGATTGTGGATGAAACTGTTGCACAGCTTGATGGCAGCGATTTTGGCCGCGTCATGGGAATAGTTATGGGAAAGATGAAGGGGCAAGCGGATGGAAATACTGTTGCCCGTATGGTGCGGGAAAAGTTGAAAATATGATTTCTATTTTCATCACTCGCCAGTCCCGTTATCCAACAGATACTAAGGCTCTTAAGGAAAAACTTTCTGAGTTTCTTTCTGGTCATGGTGTGACGGAGGCGGAGGTGTCTGTCGCGTTAGTGGGTGAGAGGAAAATGAGGGAGCTGGGCGAGAAATTCTTAAATGAAAGCCAGGCAGACGAGACTCATGAAGTTCTTTCTTTTCCGGCTTCCGAGACGGGTGGAGATTTTCCTAAAGATCCGAACGATAAAAAATTTTTGTCGGAAAAAAATTTCTTCAATTCGCTTCGCTCATATAAATCTTTAGGAGATATTGCTATTTGCTATCCGGAAGTTAGAAAAATTGCTATCAAAAAAAATCGCCTGATGGATGAGGTTATCCAAGAATTAGCTCTCCACGGAGCGTTACACCTTCTGGGGATACACCACCCAGAGTAATCTTTATGACCTTTTACTTAAAATATCGCCCTCAAAAAATTGCCGAGCTGGATCTTCAAAAAGTTCGGGAAAATCTGGCGCGGATCTTGGGCAGCGGAAATACCCCTCACGCTTTTTTATTTTCCGGTCCTCGCGGAGCGGGCAAAACTTCAGCTGCCAGAATTGTGGCCAAAGCTATAAACTGTGAACACAACAACCCATCACCCATCACCCGTCACCCGTCACCAATTGGGGATCCATGTAATGAGTGTGCAACGTGCGTTGCCATAACCAACGGGTCGAGCTTGGATGTTATAGAAATTGATGCCGCTTCAAATCGTGGGGTTGACGATATACGCTCGCTTCGGGAAGGTGTCAAGTTGGCAACAGCTGGCGCAAAGAAGAAAGTTTATATTATTGATGAGGCGCACATGCTGACAAACGAGGCATCAAATGCACTGCTCAAAACTTTAGAAGAGCCCCCATCTCATGTGGTTTTTATTTTGGCCACAACTGCGCCGGGAAAACTTTTGGATACAATCCGTTCGCGCTGTACAAATATTATTTTCCCTAAGGCAACCGATCAGGAAGTTGTTGAGTCTTTGAACAAAGTTGTAAAAGGCGAGAAATTAAAAGTTGAAGATGGGGTATTGGAAGATATTGCCGGTCACACTGACGGAAGTTTTCGTGAGGCGCATAAGATTTTGGAGCAGCTGAGTGTGGGGCGGGAAAAAGTTGGCAAAGATGATACGGCTTCTTTGTTTTCTATTTCAACAGGATTTGTGGATATGTTACTTAACTATTTATCCGCTGGTGACACAAAAAGTGCGCTAGAAGAGATAGGCAAAGTTTCTGCAATAGGTGTGGATTTGAAAACCTACACAAGCCAACTGGTTGGAGTTTTGCGCCAAATTTTGCTTTCAGAATTTGCTGTAGCCTCGCCAGGTCGGACCTTGCAAGGCTGGGAGGGGAAAGTGGGGGCAAAGGACTTGGGAGGGGTGGAAAGAGTTAGACAGGCGATTGAACTTTTTTCAGAAGCATTTAGGCAACTTCCAAGTGCTGTTATCCCGACACTGCCGTTGGAGTTGGCAATTGTTAAGTGGAGCCAATCTAGAGCTGGTTCGCAGCCGATTCACTTGTTGGGCAACTCGGCTTCCGCCGAAGGGAAGGAAGAAAAAGGTGCATTGCCGATTCATTCGTCCGACAACTCGGATCCCGCTTCTGGCGGGACCGGTTCTCGGGGATTCCGCGCCGTCAAAAGCGGCGACTCCATCCCGCTCGAACCTACCTTAGACAAGTCGGAACTTCATTCATCGACAACCCCGCCTCTTTCTGGGAAAAGAGTAGGTACTAAGGAGGAAGAAAAGCAGGGTAACAAGATAGCAAGCCAGCAAGTCGACGACAAAGAACTGGAAGAAAAGTGGAAGTTAGTTATGAAGGAGGTAAAGCCGAAAAACCATTCTATCGAAGCACTCCTTCGTGCAACCAAGCCTTCGAGTTTCGACGGAAAAATTTTAATGTTGGAGGTTTTTTATCAGTTTCACAAAGACAAAATTGAAAAGGATCCTTACAGAACCTTGGTAGAGGAAGCGGCGACTCAAGTTTTAGGGGCGCCCGTAAAACTTGCCTGTTTTTTAGCCCAACAAAAACGAAGAGCGGCTGATATTTCTAATATTGCCGAAACTATTGAGGAGGATATTGTTCGTGCGGCAGAGGATATTTTTGGCGTCAAAAGCGAAGAACAGCTACCAAATTAAGACAAAAATGCTGTAGACGGGGGGAAGTGGGTGTGGTAAAATCCTCGTTAGATGTTTGACAAGGTTAGACAGGGTGCCGGTACGCTAAAGGCGATCAATAAGCTGCGGCAAATTCAAAATCAACTTTCCAAGGAGCGCATTGCTTTAGAAGAAAACGGTGTCAAGGTGACTCTTTCAGGCGACCTCAAAATTAAAGAATTAGTAACCGGCGGGCAAGATGACAAAACCATTGCAGAAGTTATCAACAAAGCCTACGAGAAATCTCAAAAAGTGGTAGCTTCCAAAATGCAAGAAATGGGTGGCGGTTTACAAGGACTCTTAGGAGGACTTGGCTCTTAAATTTAGGGCGCACACTTGTTTCTTGTGTATTAGCGAAATTAATTTCGCGAGTACGATCGCAGACCTTAGGATCTCGAATGTCCCCCGAAGCCTTGTGCGAAGGGGGATTTTTCGTTCAGTACTGTGAGGCTTTTTGCGGTATAATTAAGCTTGTATGAGATTGCCCAAAGCGGTACGAGATTTAACAGAAAATTTTGAAAAGTTGCCCGGGATAGGTCCCAAAACTGCACAACGCTTGACCTTCTATCTTCTGCATGTACCTCAAAATCAGCTGGAGTCTTTTGCCGCCTCTTTAGGCAAGCTAAAAAGTGGCACCTTGCTTTGTTCTGTTTGCAAAAACGTGGACGAAAAAGACCCTTGTTCAATTTGTAGTGATCCTTCCCGAGACAGTGGAAGAATTATGGTGGTTGAGCAGCCTTTAGACCTTCTTGCGCTTGAGCGGTCGGGTAAGTACAAGGGAGTTTATCATGTTCTTCATGGCGCTATAAATCCATTGGAAAACATCGGACCGGATGAAATTTTTATCAAAGCATTAATAGGCAGGATCAGCGGAAATCAGCTCTCTCGCTCCGCGAAAATCTTTGAATTAATCCTTGCAACCAATCCAACAATGGAAGGTGAGGCAACAGCCATGTATATAAAAAAGCAGATTATAGAAATTGGCAACGGCACGTCTCACATAAAAATTACTCGCCTGGGAGTTGGTGTCCCAACGGGGGCAGATTTAGAGTATGTAGATGATGTGACTTTAAAGTATGCTATAGAAGGACGCAGAGAATTTTAAATTTTAAATTTTCAATGTCTCAATTTTTAAATATTAAAACATTTAGATTTGAATAAAAATTAGAAATTAAAAATTTTCACATATGCTGTCCACTAGACCTCAATCTACCAATAACTCCCAACCATTGCCTCCCCCTGCTTTTGAAACAGGGGGGACTTCTCAGCCAAAAAGCGAAGTGGACCAGTTGATTTGGGCGTTGGGAGAACAAGTGACAGGAGATTATGCTCACCAACCTTTGCACCCGGTTTTGCAGGACAAAACTATTGATAATTTACAAGCCAAGGACGAGGCGCATGTTAAATCCAACTACCCAACACTTCAGGAGAGATTAAAACACGTAAGCCAGGCAACCCGGGAGCGTGAAACGCAGAAAAGACAAAATGAGGCACAAGCCAAAATACAACAAAAACCTGTGGATTCACCCGCTCCGATGGCAACAACTAAAGGAAGCTTGAAAGATCGTATGTTTTCAGCGATGGGAATAAAAAGAGGGAAGAAGACGGCAAGCCTTGCCGACAAAAGCCAAACACGGGAAATCGCCCGTACTCCAAGCCAATAACGCTACTTATCTTGACGTATTGTTGCAACGATCGTGTCAACAATGAGGATACCTGGAAAAAAAGTGGATCTGTGTAAATCAGTTCTCAAAAGGGTACTTGAGTCCCCAGTGCATGCGCCTTGCAAAGAGCGATTCCCTGGAAAGCAGGGCAAGGGATGTTGCGATCACGCCGTAGAAGGCTTTTTGCTCCTTGATTCTTGCTGTGGCTGCGGCTTGGATATATGACTCTGCCAGAACAGCCACGAACCACGAAGCGAAGATCCTTGCTGGCCAGGTGAAAAATCTCACAGCTTATGTTCTCCTTTTGCCTGCGTAGAGTTGCTTGGTTGTTTCGCGCCTTTTATGACTCAACGCTGCTTGAACTTCTGGTATTGATGCGCCCTTGTCAAGTAGTTGGCGGGCAAACCCATGACGTAACGCTCGCGGGCCGAAGTTTTCAATCCCCAGTCTGGCGGCGCGTTCGTGGATGACAAGCCACGCGCCTTGACGGGTGAGCGCTTCACCACGTTGATTGAGAAAGAGTGCGTTGCGAATCTTGCGGCCTAGCAGTTCTTGTCGTTGCGGAAGGTAGGCGGACAGGCATAATCGTGCCATCCCCCAACGGGAACGTTTCCTGCCCGCTCCTGGTTTCGACAATAAGGGGCATATCGGGTGTGACGGAACTAGTTTGGCAAGAAAGTAGGTCGTCTATGTGCAAACCTGTGTCATAGAGCAGGGCAACAAGTGCTATGTCACGGTGGTCGGCAGCCGTTATTGCTGGTGCTCGGAGTAGACGTTGAATGTCGTCTGAGGTAAACATAACTTGCGCGGGTTTTCGAAGAACTTTGATGCCAGGCAGGTGGATAATGCTATTTATCCAGGGGACTCCTTGTTCCTGCAAATGGTGAAAGTAGGCCTTAATTGCGCTACGTCTACGGGCACGTGTAGCGTCTGATGCCATGCGCATTTGGAGTTCTCGGTCAAAGGCAAGTATGTCCTCTGTTCCGGCCAGGCAGGGCTCACGAATTCCCCGACTAAGAACGAAAATCTCAAACAAAAGAAAACATGACGGTCTTTTATGCAGGGTGGGTTGAACTAGCATCTACGAGTGTGTCATTCTGAGGCAAAGCCGAAGAATCGGGGACAGATCCTTCACTAGCGTTCAGGATGACATCTACCTTGGATAATATTTTGCTTTGGGGATGGAGCTTGAAGTAGAATGAGAGAGATGTTGAGAGTTTACAACACCCTAACCCGCCAAAAGGAAGAATTTAAGCCGATTACGGAAGATAAAGTACTTTTTTACCAGTGCGGCCCGACAGTTTATTGGACGCAGCATATCGGAAATTTGCGGGCTATGACTATGGCTGATTTGATTCGCCGCAGCTTGCAATACCTGGGTTATGAAGTCAATTTTGTGCGCAACTATACGGACGTTGGACATTTAGTCAGCGACCAGGATGAGGGCGAGGACAAAATGGACAAAGGTGCCCGCGCCGAAGGTAAAACTCCCGCAGAAATTGCGCAGAAATATATCGATATTTTTGAAAATGACACAAAAGCTTTGAATATCCTGGAACCTACTCACAAACCACGGGCAACAGAGTACATTGAAAAAATGCAGGAAATGGTAAGTGCGCTTTTAGACAAAGGATTTGCTTACATTACTCCCAAAGCAGTTTATTTTGACGTTTCAAAAGCGAAAAACTATACAAAATTATCCGGCCAAAAGTTTGAACAAAATATCGTTGGAGCAGGTAGTGGAGATGTTTCAGATCCGGAAAAAAAGCATCCTGCAGACTTTGCTCTCTGGTTTTTCAAAACGGGAGTACATTCCAATGCTTTGCAAACTTGGGATTCACAGTGGTCCGCTTCCGGCAAGGCAAGGGGTTTCCCGGGCTGGCATATAGAGTGTTCTGCGATGATTAAAAGTTTGCTTGGTGACACTATTGATATCCACATGGGCGGGGTTGAACATATTCCGGTTCACCACACGAATGAAATTGCACAAAGTGAGAGCGTCAACGGAGTTCCGCTGTCCAATTATTGGCTGCATAATGAACATTTAACCGTTAACGGAGGCAAAATGGCCAAATCCCAAGGGACGGGGTTTGCTCTGAGTGAGTTGACTGAAAAAGGCTGTGCTCCTCTGGCTCTGCGGTACTTTTTCCTCCAGGCGCATTATCGTTCAAAGCAGAATTTTACATGGGAAAGTTTGGACGCGGCGCAAACGGCATATCGGAGATTACAGTCGGTGGTGGCCGGGTTAAAAAGTGGACAAGGGAACCAAGGCACAAGTGAAAGCGAGGAGAAAAGGCAAATGTATTTGGCACAATTTAGAGACGTATTGGAGGATGATTTTAATATTCCTCAGGCTTTGGCAATTACCTGGGAAGTGGCAAAAAGTAACCTTATGAGGGAAGATCAGTTAGATCTATTGATGGAGTTTGGTCAAGTGCTAGGATTGTGCCTTGGAGAAGTATTACGAGTACCACGGGAGGTGGAGGAACTGGTGGGACAAAGAGAAGAGGCGAGGAAGGTGGGGAACTATGCGGAAGCAGATAGGTTGAGGGAGGAGATTGAGAAGAGTGGTTACACAGCGAAAGATACGCCAGAGGGACCAAGGGTTGAAAAGAAGTAACACGGTGCCATTCCGTGTTTAACACGGAATCTACACAAATTATTTTTGGATCCCCATTTCCATGGGGATGACAAGTCGTTTTTGGGTCCCCGCTCTTCGAGTCTGAGCGATGAGGCTCAGAGTCGATGACCTGCGCGGGGATGACAGGCAAGTTGCTCATGAAGAAATTTTTTAAAATCCACGATGTAGGAATAAAAGAACTTCTGATACTGGGGTTTGTAGTGTTGGCTGTTTATACCGCTTGGTTGCATCGTCAGGTTGCACAAAATGCTTACCAAAAAGTGTCAGAAAAAGTTGAGGCAAGTATTCCATGGGTTGCCTCAACTGTTGATACTTGCGGACAAGAATGCCAGAAAGAAATTGACAAGAAAATTGCCCAAGCGCTGGCGACTGCATCCGCAGGAAAGAGTACAAGTGCGAGCAAGGTGATAGCGCAAACCACAAAAACCAGCTCGGTTACCCTGGGATCGGTGTTTTCAACCACAAATACAGACTGGACAGATGTGCCGGGGAGTGTTTATATAGACCCGGCGGGTTATGGCACGTCTCAAAGTTTTAGCTGGGAAGCTTCGATAAAGATAGGTAATGGGAATGGAGAGGGATGGGTGAGGCTGTTTGACGCAACAAATAATATTGCGGTATCTGGTAGTGAACTAAGTACAACCTCGTCAACTTACACAACCATTGCTTCCGGCAATATTTCACTGTGGGCGGGAAATAATTTGTACAAAGCCCAAGTGAAATCGACGACAAGTCAACAAGTTGGGTTTGCCAGCGGAATTGTAAAAGTGGTGTATAGGTAATGTCATTCCTGCGGAAGCAGGAATCTATACAAATAACACCATTCTTGGATCCCTGCCTGCGCAGGGATGACAAAGAAGTCACATATATGAATTATAGCGCGGTTATTTTTGATCTTGACGGGACTATTCTTCTTAATGAAGAAGTTTATGCTCTGGCGTTTTGCCAGGTTCTCAAGCAGCATGGAGTACATTTGAGCCATAAAGAGCAGACATGCCCCCATGCTTTGGGAATAGGCATGGAGGAAAACTGGAAAATTCTTAGGGAGAGATTCAGCTTGCCATCTTCGCTTTCTCTTGACCAGCTTGCGCATGAGACACAAGATGCATACCACAAGAGAATTGGCGAGGTTGTAGTTAGACCTGGTTTTTGGCAACTCCAGGAAGAGTTAGCAGAGCAAGGAACTTTGCTTGCTTTGGCAACCTCCAATAATTGGTGGTTGGTTGAAGATGAGTTGGAAGATCTTGGTTTGACTAAGTATTTTAATGTCACGGTAACGCGGGAAGAGGTTGCAAATGCCAAGCCCGAACCGGACTTATTTTTCAAATCAGCTGAAAAGCTGGCTGTTGAACCCGCGGAATGTGTGGTTATTGAAGATTCACAGGCCGGGGTTTTGGCTGCTCGCGAAGCGGGGATGAAGGCTGTGGCCGTTTTGGGTTCCTACACATCAGAAGAAGATTTTCCTGAGGCGGATTTAATTGTTGAAGGTTTCGAAGATATTACTCCGAACAGTCTTGGCTTATTGTTTTAGTGTTTTAGCAAAGGGATTCGTTTTCCTTTAAGCATTATGGAGGCGAGCCGTTTTTGCGTTCGCACAAAGCTATAGCCATTTTGGCAAAAGTATATTGGCTTGTGTGGTTAAAAACAACAGATAGTTAGGATGGCGAGGTTGCGAGACATGGTACACGGCGGCATGACCGTGTACGAGGCGGCACAAGAGATAGGGGTCGATCCAATTATAGCCCAGCTTCGACTACCTGACCTGTGTGTAACTGCACCTCCGTCGGTTGTGGCGCCTACTCCGATCCCTGCCATGTTGCCGGGAGTTTTGCGCCGTATGGTCGTTTGTGTGGTCCCCGTGCCAGCTTACGATCAGCTGCGGTCGAGTGGTAATATCCTGCATGCTGCGGCTTCTGCCCTATGCGCCGGGTTGTCGCAACCTCTTCCAGAACAGGCTAAGGGGAAGTCTCTGGTTTCAAGGCGCCCTCTGGCGGTGCCGGTTCCTGCAGAGGCTTGCCGCCCACTCCTCAACCTCGCCCGGGAGCACTTTGGTGGTGACTATCATAGAGCCGGCGGATGGGCGATTGCGCGAGGCGTGGGCATGGCCTTGCTGCTTCCCAGCAAGGACGACCTTGTCCAACCGTGTCCTGCTCCGGTTGTTGTGGCTGCACCACAACAACCACCTGCTCCTCCGGCTCGGACTTTCGCTCCGCCAAGACGACGGCCAGATACTCGCGCGCCACTTCCTGACGATTCGTCGGTACCAAACGGTGATGAGCTGCGCACTCGCCGCGAAGCCCTTGGGCTTTCCCAGAGGGATTTGGCGGCTGCCGGAGGATTTTCTCGTGGACTTGTTGCCGAAATCGAACGCGGCCGGCGCAGGCACATCTTGACTCGCCTTCGGATGTCCGAGACCTTGGTTGCTTTGGAGCGGGATTGTCCGTCTGCGCCACTGGCTTCTCCCGAACTGGAACCTGTGCTGACAGCCGAACCCGAGCCCACTGCTCAGTGACCAAGGCCATTGCGCCAGAAAGAAGTAAAACTCTCTTTCTGGCGCGTTTTTGTTGTATGTCATTCCGGACTAGATCCGGAATCTATTTATATAGGTCCTCGATCAGGTCGAGGATGACATTTTGGATCCCTGCCCGCTTCGCGAGGCGAGCCTGTGCAGGGATGACAGACACTTGACACACCCGCTTCTTGTGTTATATCATATCCCCCAGGGGAGGATGTATGCTGCTATGACCTACAGACCGAAAAATTTAGAAGAGCGAACACTTCATAGATTAAAAATTGCCCGCGGTCATTTGGATAAGGTTATCAAGATGGTTGAAAGCCAGGAATACTGTATTGATGTTATTAACCAATCGCAAGCAGTCCAGGCCGCGTTAAAAGAGATTGACTCCTTATTGCTGGAAAACCACTTGGTAAATTGTGTGGCCAAAGATATTCATGACGGACATGGCAAAAATTCTTTAGAAGAAGTGATGAAAGTATTTAAACGGGCAAGTTAAGGTGTGCAAACCTGTGTTCGCGCAGTCATTCCGTGCCTGACACGGAAACTATATAAATTATTTGTATAGTTTCCTGCTTCCGCAGGAATGACAGGGAATATGAGCAAGAAATTCTGGGTATTTATCGTTCTTACTTTTGTTGTGATCGGTGGTTTAGTTTATTATGTTGGAGCAAATCCTCCGGGAGCAGCAGAAATTGCCAAAGTTGAAAACGCAAAAATTGAAATTCCAGAAACAAAATTTTCTTTTGGAGACATTCCTTTTAAGGGTGGCTTAGCAAGGCACTCCTTTAAAATCAAAAATATCGGCACTTCCGAAATTACGATTGGTAATTTGACAACCTCTTGTATGTGTACAAAAGCCTACTTCCAAAACGGCCAGGAGAAAAGTCCTGAGATGGTTATGGGTACACGCTCTGCGTGGACTGGCAAACTTGCTGCCGGTCAGGAAGGAGAAGTTGTGGCCATTTTTGACCCCGCCTACCATGGTCCCCAAGGAGTTGGGCCAATTTCAAGAGTTGTCAGTTTTGAAACCAATGACCCAGCGCACTCAGCGGTTGAGTTAATCTTTGACGGTAATGTAGTGCGGTAAAAGGTGCACCGTCATCCCGAGCGAGAGCGAGGGATCTCTCGCGTATGCGAGGTTTCTTGAACAAGCCGCCTTCGGCGGGTCAAGAGATTCTTCGGCTACGCCTCAGAATGACATGTTAAAAAAAGCAGTTTTCATACCTCCGTTGGTTATATTTTTTATGGCGACCGCATTTGCGGCGGGCAGTTTGCATGCTCAAAGAGCGATTGCCGATAAAACTAAAAAGTTGGCTGTATCTTCAAAAACTACTGTTATTAATGGAATTGATTTGGTTAAAGTTCAGGAGAAAGTTCTTCCCGCAAACGGCTTTACATTTAACATCCGCTGGGGGAATTTGGGGGCCAGAATGGTTGCCAATGGTGTGATTGATAAAGCAAAACTTGCCAAGGCGGTTTCTGGGGATTCAACTTTGCCGGAAGAATATAAAGCCTATTTTGAAGAGTCAGCGCCGGACACGATTGTATTAAATCAGACATCTGCCCGTTTTTGGGTTGATGTTTTATGGGGGTTGGGGCTGGCCAACAAAAGCAAAGTTTTAACTCAAGGAGAGATGGTCAGGCTTGGGAAGACGGAGAATTTTGCCTCAACCGGCGGTTGGACTTTGGGGGTCAAAAAGTCCATGCAAATTTATGCAAAGTATTCTTATATTCCCCTAACTATTGAGCAGGAAAAAACTGTTGAAGAAATAGCAGGCAACATTTATCGCCCCTGCTGCGGCAATTCGACAGCTTTCCCCGATTGTAATCATGGTATGGCAGCGTTGGGATTAATTGAGCTGATGGTCAATCAGGGTTTTCCCAGGGAAGAGATTTACAAAACAGTTTTGGCGTTTAACTCATATTGGTTTCCGCAAACCTATTTGGATTTGGCTTATTATTTTGAGAAAGATGGGAAGGATTGGGAAAAAGTTTCGCCGCAGGAGATTTTGGCTAAAAATTATTCAAGCGCGGCAGGATATAAGGACATAAAATCAAAAATTGACCCTGTTTCCTGGCCGGCTCTTAATAGTGGTGGTGGGTGTGGAGCATAAATGGAAGGTTTTTTACTTTCAACATCAATAATTGCTGCATTTGTGGCCGGAATGGTGGCACTTTTTGCGCCTTGCTGTATTACATTTCTATTCCCAGCATATTTAGGAAGCGTTTTCAAAGAAAGGGAAAAAGTTTTGGCGATGACGCTGGTTTTTGGTTTGGGAATTTTTGTGGTTCTGATGCCGGCAGTTTTGGGCGTTGCTTTTGCTTCCAAAATGCTTTTGCGGTATCACGATGTAGTTTATCTTCTCGGAGCATTTGTGATGATTGGCGCCGGAATTATTTCCCTACTTGGTTTAAAACTACCGATGCCCTCCTGGGCTTATCGGCAAGAGAAGACAAGGACTGATGTGGTTGGAGTTTTTACCTTGGGGATTTTCTCTGGTCTAACCAGCGCTTGCTGTGCACCGGTTTTGATTGGGGTTTTGGCTTTTGCTTTTTTGTCTCCCAATTTTTTGGGTGCGCTACTTTTGGGCGCCGTTTATGTTTTGGGTATGGTCACGCCGCTTCTTTTGATGTCGCTGTTTTTCTCGTATAAAATGCCAGGGATACAAATATGGCGCAAACCTTTAACTGTTTTTTCTTTGAGTGGTAGAGAATATCCGTTACTTTTAGGAAACTTGATTGCGGGTGCGATCTTTTTGGGCGCGGGATTTATCACTTTTGTTTTAACTATGACAGGCAAGCTTTCTATGACCCAAGCCGATCAATTCTCAAAGTTAATCCAAAACGCTGGAGCTTTTGTAAACGATCAAATTGGCCCAAACCCACTGGTGAATTTTGGGTTTTTGTTCGCCTTGACGGCCGGGCTTATTTTCTTTTTAATGAAAGTAAAAGGAGGTGAAAAGGCAAGATGATGGGTTACTACGGAAACTGGGGCGGCATGATGGGTGGCTGGGGCTTCTTTGGAAGTCTTTTGACGCTTTTGGTTATTGTTGTTCTGGTACTTTTAGCTGTGTATTTGTGGAAGAAGATTCAAGAAAAGTGACCCCGCTAAGGCGGGGGGGTCATCCTGAGCGGATTCGGCAAGCTCACCGTAAACTCTGTCGAAGGATCTCTTCCAATGTAAAGTTATGAGTATAGATAAAATCATAGTTACCGGCGTTGGTTTTCTCACAGCACTTTTTGTGTACTGGTTTTTCCTGGGCAAAAAGGAGCAGGCGGTCCAAGCAACCAGTGGTGAGGCGGATATCGAAGTTTCAGGCGGGTATAAGCCCGAAGTAGTGGAAGTTCCCAAGGGCAAGACCACGGTATTGAAATTTAAAAGAATTGACCCGTCGTCTTGCCTTGAGGAATTGCTCATTCCGGATTTTAAAATCAGGCGGGAACTACCTTTGGGAGAAACCGTTAATATTTCGATCACCCCGAAGAAGGCAGGAAAATTTGTCTATTCATGCGGGATGAATATGTACCATGGAAAAATCATTGTGAAAGGATAAGTTACGTGACGAGCATGTCATCCCGGACTTGTTCCGGGATCCATATAAATTTTTGGATCCCCGCTTTTGCGGGGATGACAGTACAACATTTTATGGTTACCAAAACTTTCAAAATCACAGGTATGCATTGCGCGTCTTGCGTAAGGCTTATTGAGAAAAGGCTTCTTAAACTCGAGGGAGCAATGGAGGCTGTGGTCAATTTTGCCACAGAAAAAGCCCGCGTGACTTTTGACCCCAAAAAAATTACACAGGAGGAGCTTTGCAAAGCTGTCTCGGAGGTTGGATACAAGGCAGTTTTAGATCAGCAAAAAAGTATGGACGCGGAGGAGGAAGTAAAGAGGAAAGAGCTGACTAAACTCTTGAGGAAGGTGGCGATTGCGCTTTTTGCGGGTGCGCTTTTGGTTTGGGGAACTTTCCCTAAGCTTATTGATACTTCCCCGCTTTTCCTGCGCAACTTTTGGATACAGTTGGTTTTGGCAACTCCTATTCAGTTTTGGATAGGGTGGGAATTTTATCGCAACACTTGGACTTCATTGAAAAACCGCGCTGCCAATATGGATACCTTGATTGCCATAGGCACAACAACTGCCTATTTGTATTCCGTGGTTGTCACTGTTTTGCCTAATCTTGTGGAAAAAATTGGGATCGAGTCTATGCCATATTTTGATACCTCGACGATCATCATTGGTTTAATTCTGTTAGGCAGATATTTAGAAGGGAGGGCAAAGGTGGGAACGTCCGAGGCGATAAGAAAACTGATTGGTTTGCAGGCAAAAACAGCAAGAGTGATAAGGGATAAGGGGAAAGGGGAAAGGGTGGAAAAAGATATTCCTATCGAAGACGTTGTGGTGGGGGATGTTATTCGGGTTAGGCCAGGAGAAAAGATTCCTGTGGATGGAATAATTACAAACGGCGAGTCATCAATTGACGAGTCAATGGTGACGGGAGAAAGTGTTCCGGTAGATAAAATAAAAGGCGACACGGTTATTGGCGGGACAATTAATAAAAGCGGGACGTTTTTGTATAAAACAACGCGGGTTGGGGAGGATTCAATGCTGGGGCAGATTATTCGTTTGGTTGAGGAAGCCCAAGGCAGCCGCGCTCCGATTCAGCGCCTGGCGGATATCATTTCTTCCTATTTTGTGCCGGTAGTTTTGATTTTGGGGATTGCGACATTTATAGTCTGGTACGATTTCGGCCCGGCACCGGCGACTCTTTTTGCAATTTTAAATACAGTTGCCGTTTTGATTATTGCCTGCCCCTGCGCGATGGGCTTGGCGACTCCGACAGCAATTATGGTGGGGACGGGGAAAGGCGCGTCGAAGGGGATTTTGATCAAAGATGCGGAGAGTTTGGAAACGGCTCACAAAATAAATACGATAGTTTTTGATAAAACTGGAACGTTGACGAACGGAAAACCCATCGTTACGGACATCTTACCCTCTGTCATCCTGAACGAAGCGAAGGATCTCTCGACTAGTTCGAGACAGCTGGCAGTTGCCATGGATTCTTCCCCCGCTAAGCGGGGTCAGAATGACAAAATCACCCGTGCGCTAGATGATACTCACCTTTCCGTGCTTACTTTGGCTGCTTCTCTTGAGCAGGGTTCAGAACATTCTTTGGCGGAGGCAATTGTCAAAAAGGCCCAGGAAGAGGGTTGCCGCTTATCTTCTGTCAAAAGTTTTAAAGCTCATTCGGGCAGGGGCGTTGAAGGAACAGTTGGCAAAGCCCACCTCTTTTTAGGCAATAAGCGCTTAATGGAGGAAAATAAAATTGACATTAGCCTTGCAAGGTCCGACCTGGCGAGGCTGGAGGGGGAGGGAAAGACGGTGATGATTTTGGTGGCGGGTAAGAAGATTCTTGGACTGATTGCGGTTGCTGATACTGTGAAGGATACGGCAAGGGATGCTGTAGCCAAATTAAAAAAAATGGGCATAGAAACCGCAATGATTACTGGCGACAACCAAAGGACTGCCCAGGCCATTGCCAGGCAAGTCGGAGTTGATCGAGTTTTGGCAGAAGTTTTGCCTGATCAAAAAGAAGCCGAGGTTAGAAGGCTGCAAGCGGAGGGGAAAGTTGTGGCGATGGTGGGTGACGGGGTAAACGATGCGCCGGCGTTATCTGCTGCTGATGTGGGGATTGCAATAAGTACCGGAACTGATGTTGCAATCGAGGCAGCCGATATAACTTTGGTAAATCGTGATTTGCAGACTTTGGTTGCTGCTATTGAACTTTCTAAAAAGACTATGCGCACGATCAAGCTTAATCTTGTTTGGGCGTTTGGCTATAATGTTTTGCTAATTCCGGTTGCGGCAGGAGTTTTATATCCTTTCTTTGGGCTTTTATTAAACCCAATTTATGCTTCCCTCGCTATGGCTTCAAGTTCAATTTCAGTTGTGGCTAACTCTTTATTGTTGAATCGAGCTAAAGTTTGAAGTCTGGTATACTATTTCTGTTCCCATGGAAAATATTTGGATACCATTTATTACCGGCTTGACTGTGGGAGGCTTTTCCTGCGCGGCAGTGCAAGGTGGATTGTTGGCCTCAGTTGTGGCAGCGCGCCAGGGCAAAGGGGCTTTTGGGCCGACTATAGCTTTTTTAATCTCCAAACTGGTGGCTTATACCTTTTTGGGGTTTTTACTTGGCGCGTTTGGCCAGGCACTTTCGCTCTCCGACCAAATGCGGATAGTCATGCAGGCTGTGGCTGGATTATACATGCTGGCCGTAGCCGGAAATCTTTTGAAGCTTCACCCGATTTTTCACTATGCCATTATTCAGCCGCCTAAATTTCTGACCCGAATGGTACGCAAGGAAGCCAGGAGCTCAAGCCTCTTTGCTCCAGCCTTTTTAGGCGTTTTAACGATCTTTATACCCTGTGGAACAACGTTGGCTATGGAAACGTTTGCGATATCAACAGGCAGCGCGTTTTTGGGAGCTGCCACCATGGCCCTATTTACAATTGGGACAATGCCGCTTTTTGTTGGCGTTGGTGTTTTGGCCGCAATGGGGAAGCTTTTTGACAAGTATTTTGCTCCGGCCGCCGCAACCGCTCTGGTTTTCCTGGGAGTTTCTTCAATTAACTCATCTTTAGTGCTGAGTGGTTCGCCTTTTAATCTGAATGGTGTTGGCCAAACATTTGGTGCGCTGGCGCAAGTGATTCGTGATCCGGCCGGCGATGTCTTGGGGGCCTCCAACAGTGTTACGATAGTCAACGGTGTACAGAATGCGAATATTAATGTTTTAGCAGCTGGGTATAATCCCTCGTTGATTGATGTTAAAGTAGGCAAACCGGTAAAACTCAATGTTACTCCTCAAGGCAGGATGGGTTGCACCTCTGTTTTTGTCATCCCGCAGCTTAAAATGAGCAAGAGACTAAATTTGGGAGAAACAGCTACTTTTGAATTTACCCCCGATAAACCTGGGAATATAATCTGGGCTTGTGGGATGGGAATGTATACGGGGACGATTAGGGTGTCGTGATATGATTAAGAAAACACTGAAATTAAATGGATTAAATTGTTGCTCTTGTGCGTTTTTAATTGATGATTGTTTGGAGGAAATGGATGGGGTAAAGTCTGCCAGCACAAATTATGCCAAGCGAACTTGCGAAGTTGAATTTGATCCTGAAAAAGTGTCAGAAGAAGATATCGAATCGGCAATAGAAAATGCCGGATATTCAGTTCTTAAATAGGTGTCGGGTTGATGTATTAGTGGATTTTAATCCGCGCTATTATGGTAAGATTTATGTGTGATTATCACCAAGTCCGAGCCGTACACAGCAGAGGAAATTGAAGAGCTAAAAAAGACCTTTTCTAACGGGTATATAAAAACCGTTATCGATATAAAAAGGGAAATTTGTTCAGCTGGAGCAGATAGGCATTTTGAGTCAGAGAAAGTCCTTTTGGACGAAGGGTCAAAACAAAGCGATATTTGGGGAGGTGGAATTGATCCTAACACACAGATAATTGACCTTGAATCGTTTATTAATATTAGGGCCAATCAAAATAATAATGATAACGTTATACTTGACATGCACATACGAGAGAAATACGAAAATCTAACAAAATTTTTTTTCAGGATAATATATGAATGAGGTCAAACTAGCAGTTGGGTCGTTGGCTCTAGACTTAAAAAGAACTGGACTTTATTTGCATCAAAATGCCTTAAGTACAGCTTCCGGCTTCGAAGAAGAAGCACACAAAAGAATTAAGGAGATTAGTTTAGAGAATGTAGACCCTTATTTAGTGCAACTTGTTAAGGGTGCTGAAAGTGTTTTGCAAATGCCCGTTACCGAAGACAGAAAAGCGGAAGACGCTATTATGTATGCTCGGTTGCTCCAGAACTACACACAAAAATATCTTTAACCTATGTCGAAAGCTTTGTTTGTTTTCCCGGGTTGGAGTTTGGGTGAGTCTTCGTACAAAAAGCTTGTTTCCAACCTTTCAGGCTGGAATATAGTTTTTGTTCCGTATGTGGAAATTGCCTCAAGAAAAACTTTGAATGAAATCTCCGACGAAGTGTCTGTGTTTTTGAAAGGTACTGAAAATGTTTTTGTTTTAGGGCATTCTTTGGGCGGAATTTTGGCGATGGATTTTGCTGCACGTTATCCTCAAAAAGTTAGTCACTTGTTTTTAGCCAATTCTGTGGGAAATATTTATGATTTACCCCTGCACCTACTTTTTCAGGGCTTTGCTAAAAACAATCTGGCTTATGCCAGGTTTGCTTTTTGGGAGCAAGTGCGGTCTTTTGGTCGGGTAGTTAGTAATCTGCGCACACAGATTAAACTTGTAAAGCACGCAGCCAGATATGACTCGTCAGAAGTGGCGAAGAAGGTAAAAGTGTCAACGACTTTACTGTGGGGAACGGAAGATCACCTGGTTAGCGTAGAAGCTGGCAAAAGGCTTCATGGGTTGATTGTAGGTTCAAGTTTCTATGCCATAGAAAATGAGGGTCACGATTGGATAGTCCACAAACCAGAATATCTGCTCAAGCATTTGAATTAGGTAAGATTTCTTGTATACTACACACTAATTCTTGCATTTATTGCAGAAAGGAAGGTTTGCACTTTCCCGTTTTGTCGCAAGTAGTGTTGTCGCCCGCAAGGAGGGATGGCAATGGTTGTAGTTTTGGACAAGCTTCGCGGTATGATAGCGGGAGCTGGTTCGGAGAGCGGCGCTCGGGCGATCGTGAAGATCGAGGTTCCCCAGCCAGTTCACCTGATTGTCACTGACACTGACGGGGGAAAGATTGACCGGTTCTCCGGCGACCGCTTCGACTTCGTCGGTATGACAGTGGCGGAGGCAGTCGCAAAGGCTCGGACAGAGTTTAATCCTTTTGAGGTTGAACTGGGGTTCGGAGGAACCTATTTTGATGCCGATAAAATCAATTTTGTGGAAGTGAGTGCGGATTTCATCCTGGAATTTTTGGGCCAGGTTGGAAGAATACTGGCTGTAGCCGGAAGTTTCGGATTTACCGCACAAAATGTTTTCAAAGCGGCGGATAACATCCTGGACTTTTCTGCCGATTATATTGAATTCTTCTTGATTTTCTTCGGGGTGAAGTGAGTATTTGTCGTGAACGGTGCGGAACTCGTTAAAAAGCTCGGGGTTTTTCTCCAGCATCTCGTTAAAGATTAATTTATATTTGGTCACGATATTGGACTATACCACACCCAAAAACTTTTTTAAAATCCCCAAACAAAGCCTAGTAAAAGAGTAAACCTCCAGGCCAAATGGCAAGTAGCCCAGGTAGCCTAAAATTGGCATCTCAAAAACTTTAAAGTAAGATAAATGAGGAAGGACGTAAACCCATTTATGAGCTGAATAGTAGTTCCAAAGTTCCCAAAAAAATCCGCAAATCAAGGTGCCCAAAGTGACTGAGACAAAAAACGCCCACTTGCCTTTGGAGATTTGAGATAACCACGAAGGAATACCCAAGGAAAAGTTTAACGGTTCTGTAACCAAGACTAGACTTAGCCAGATGAGCGGAAAGGAAACGGTAGGAAATTTATACAAAAAGAAGAGTGAAATAATGCCTGTGATAAACGCGACAAGTACGCAGTAGTTACAAACGGCAAATTTTTTACCCGAATTAAGCCATGTTTTTTGCAGGAAGCTGTTTAATAAATAGGCTGTTGAGAGTACAGCAGGTATCACTGTCGAAAAACTAAGTGATGCGCGGAGGAGATATTCTATTTGAGAGACCGGATGGGGCAACACATAATGCCAGTTGCCCACCAGCTGGTTTGCCGCCTCAAAAATCCACCAAAAAGGAATTGAGAACAAGAAAAGATGAATAAAACGCCACCTCAATTTTGTTAGAAGTGAATGTCCCCAAATGGCAAGGCTTAAGCCGTTGACAGTTAAGATATATCCCAGCCATAAGAAAGGGAAAGAATGCTCCGAGAAAGGCAAATTGTGGTTCCAGGCGATAACCCAGGAAATTATAAGCAGCACGGCTCCCGATATAAGAAGCATCATGGTTTAGGTCTAATATGAATACCGTAATTTGTAGATTCTGACGGAAATGTTGTAGGGGAATTCTCTTTGGCTTAATAGTTCGTAGTTGTTATCAAAATAACTTCTAATTTTTTCCTGGTATCCCTGGTTGTAGGAGAGCACTAAAAAAACTCTTTGATAAGTATTTCTATATCCTTCAATTTGGTTTTTTAATTGATCTTCGGCGAATGGTGGAATTGAACCTTGTGTATAACGATTCCATTCGGGTATAGTTACCAGTTTGGCATTTCCGTCATAAGAGTATTCAATAGGGTAAATTGTAAAAGGCGCTGAAACGGCCACAATATCCTGTGCGTTTGCATCTTGGGTAAGGTATGCGCTAACAGACCTGTAATCCTCTCTTACAGTAGTGTTGGCTGAAATGTTTTGATAAGTGCTGGCACCAAGCATGGTGATAACGGCAAGGCCTAAAAAAACGGATGAGAGACGCCGGGGATAGTTAATTATGGCCCAGCCTAAGATGATAAATAGCGTGGGAGTTGCCAGTATCAGGTATCGGGAAAGAAAAACTGGTTTAATGAAGGACGCCGCGAAAGCAAGGCTTATGGGTAAGAAAGTTGCGGCAGCAAAATAGGCAATGCCTTGGACTTTAATAATTTTTCTTTTTGTAAAAATAAAAAACAAGAAAATTAGCGCTAGGGGCCAAAGCGAAATAACAAAAGATTGAAAGTGTCGACTTTGAAAGCCGAAAATAAAATTAAAAAATACCTCGAAGATATTAAAGCTTGTAGGCGGGGGGATTTTGGGAGAAGTGGAGGTACCGGCTCCGGAACGGATGAAGTAATAAAGCCAGGGAGTGAGGAAGGCGAACGCGGAACCCAAAATAGCGGCTTGTTTAAAAAAAAATTTTAAAGGGGAAGATTGGGCTGGGGCTTGTTGGGTTTTTTCCAACCGTTGGTAAATTGCTTTGCCCAATAAAAATAGACTTTGGGTTGTTGCCAGTAAAAAGAAAAAATAGTGGGTGTAAAAGCCAAAAAGCGAACTTAAGAAATAACCCAGTTTTCCTTCCTTGCCGTCAGAGCGTAAAAAACGCAGAAAATAGAAGTGGTTTATAGTGGTCACAAGAGTAAACAGAGAATACATTCTGGTTTCCGTTGTATACCAAACGATAAAGGGAGAGAAAGAATAAAGAAGAATTGTGCCAGTAGCGATAGTCCTGGTACTGGCTTCCCGGGTTACTTTGTAAAGTACGGGGATTGTGGCAAGAGAAAATAATAAGGAAAGAATTCTTGCCAAGATGATATTGTTTCCAAAGATTTGGATCCAAAAATGCAGCAAAATTCCATACAGGGGGACATGCACATCTTCTGCTGTGAGTTTTAACAGTATGGGTAAAGATTTGCCCGACATCCACAAAGATTGTGATTCATCAAGTCGAATTGATTGGAAAGATAGCGTAAAGAAGCCTAAAGTCAAGGAAAAAATAACAGCTAGTGTTATTCCCAAGAATGTTAGTAACGATTGTTTGGTAAACATTTTTTGATTTTCTCCACTTTGGTGTCATCTCGAGTCAAAGACGAGAGATCTCTCACTGTCGTTCGAGATGACAGTTAATTGAATGCCCGTATGCGCGGGAATGACAGTTTTGCGTTGGTGAAGATCTTTTCCCAGGGATAAGCAACAGAAATAAAAGGCAAGAGAAGGAAAACATTAAACATTACCCAGGCCAGGTTAGTAACAACAGAAGGTGTTAGGCCCTCTCTATGCAGTGCGAAACCAAAACCAAGCGTTGCAATTCCTATGTAGGTAAGATGGGGATAAACTATAGAAAGAAAATTACCCTCAAGAGCTTTTTTGGGAGTTACAGAAAAACCCATTTTCTGGTTTGTTATTATGGAAGCCAACGCTTGTAGCTGCAGCGCAAAACTGGCCTGGGAAAATGCCAGGGCCCGAAAAGTGACCCTGTTTCCCGACGCAAGATAAAGAGTAAACAAATTCAGAAGCATAAAGGGTATAAAAAAGAGAGCAAACAAGGTTGTGGCAGATGTTACTGGAGAGACGCCTGTGAAGAAAAAAATTAATGGAGCAAGAGCATCAATGGCTATAATAAGCCCATTTAGATAGTAGAGCGCAGAACCAATGTATTGAAACTTTTGTGCCCAAGATAGGCTTTTGGAAATTGGGTTGAAACGGAATAAAACTTCCAAAGACCCACGAGCCCATCTAAGCTGTTGTTTAAAATAAGACAGCAAATCCTCAGGCGCTAAGCCTTCGGCTAAAACTTCCGGAACATATACGGACAACCAGCCTTTTTCGTGGATTAGCAATGAAGTGATGAAGTCTTCGGCAATGTTAGTTTCACACATTCCCCCTGCTGATAGCAGGGCATTTCTTCTTATGGCGACGTTAGTTCCGCAGATAAATACCGCATTGCTTTTTTCTTTGCCGCGCATAATTGGTCCGAAAAAAAGCTCCTGTTGCTCCCATGCTCCGCCGGCCACATCGTTTTTGTCATAGTTTTGGTAATATTGTGGAGCTTGGACGAAACCAACCTGAGGATTTTTAAAGTGGTAAATGGTTTTTTTCAAAAAGTCTTTATGAGGAACCATGTCGGCATCAAAAATAACCACAATTTCTCCGGATGTAAACTTTAGCGCGTTGTTGATATTTCCCGCTTTTGCTCCTCCTGGGGTATCTCTTGTAATACAGGCGATTCTTAATTTATCGGCTATCGCTTCGGCTCCCTGCCAGTTATCTTTGTTGGCTACTTTCCCATCGTTTAAAAGATAAACTTTGTGATTTTTGTAATTTAAATCGCGGGCGGCGATGGCTGTTTTTCCAACAACATCTGTTGGTTCGCCGCAAACCGTTATAAAAATATCAACTGACGGCTGGCAAGAAATATCTGGCTCTTCGTGTGATACTTCTTGGGGCCAAAGTGTGAACCAAAACAGAAAGGCGACTATTAAGTGATAAATTTCGCCAGCAAACAGTAAAAAGTACAAGACCCAGCTATCTACATTTTGAAAGCCAAACCACCAGGAGATGTAAAAAATTCCTGCCAAAAAATTAATCACCAGCAAGGTTTTGGGCACTTTTGCTGAAGCGATAATTGGCTTTTGCATACAAATTTAAAAGGGTATGATCTTATTGTTATATAAGGCTGCCCCAAACCATAACCAGTTTTGTTCGTAATAGGGGAGGCTTTCTTTAAAAGAATTCGTGTCATTTGAATAAAGCTGGATTATTTTTTCTTGATAAATTTTTTCGGCCAGATTCTGATTGGTAGTTTTGAAATATCCCAAAGCTGTTGAGTACATTAAAGGTGATTCATCCCCGTTTATCACATTTCCATCACGAGAGTAGGAAGTTGGCAGTTTGCCATTTTGTAAATAGTCGTCTCTTAATTTTTTAAAAGCTGAGGAGAGATAATTTAGGGCTCGCTCTTCTTTGTTCCATTGGTAATCAACTGTGATTCTCCAGGGAATACGCATGGCGTCATATGAGTAATTAGTTGTTAGATTGGCGACACTTGGGCTTTTTAACTGGCCGGTTGATTTGTCAATACTGACCCAGTCGGGAGGTAAACCGCTTAACGCATCCAGCAGATCGTAAGCGGGATTTATAAGACTGTTCCAATCGTGGGTGTTATCGGTTTGCGCAAATAGTCTCCACGCGTACGGCGTAAAATAAGAGGGATTCAAAACAATTTCACTAGGCAAATTGGCCCAGTTCCCGGCGCTTAAGTAATTTTTACTCTGAAACCTGACAACTTCTTTTGCCCAGACGTCATTTAAAACAGGTTTTGCCTGGTCGATATAAGATTGGTGACCCCAACGTTTTCCTGCCAAAATTAAGCTCAGCGCAATATCCGTGTCAGCGTCAGATGCGCTGTTGTCGCCGCCATTTTCCAAAAACCCAAAAGTTTTGTCCTGGCGCTGTCCCCATTTCCAGCCGGACAGGTTATCACTTTTTCTTTTTAAGTTTTCGCGAGTCCACTTCCAAACTAGGTCAAATGTGTCTTTGTCGTCTGACCAAACCGCGCGCAAAAGGGCATAACTTTGACCTTCGGAGGTCGTGATGGCGTTTTGGTTGTAGTCTATAATCCGGCCGTCATTCTGTATGAACTGGCCCTTATATTTTTCCCATGTGGATGAAAGTATCGTATAGTTTGAAAATGTCCGGGTGCTTTTTGTATTTTCTGATTTGTTATAGAAAACATACACGAAAATTAAGGTTGCCAGTGTGAGACAGGTTAACCCTAATATTTTCTTCATCGTGTTTTTGCATGAGGTATCAGCAGACTGTCAATTTTGCTCAGGAGAAGGAGACCCAAACCAAAAAGAGAAGTAGCGGCTATTAGCAAATCTTTTGTGGCTTGAGGTGGCAGTGTTGCTGTTTTGTAAGGAGACCCCAAGTTTTCTTTGGCCAAAAAGAAAAGTGGAGGTTGAGAATTTGGCACAACTTCTTCAGGTTGGTCTTTTGGAGCATCAGCTTTTTCCAGTGTTTGTTGGGCGCCATGGTGTATCTTCGTGGTCTGACTACGGTTGTCATGCTTCGGGTTATCCTTCTTTGCCAAAACACGAGAGAACCCTCCGCCTGTTGGGAAAACTAAGAAAAAAAACAGAACTGATAGAAGCGCTTTTTTAGTGTTCATGGGTTACCAAAAGGATTTTAGGCACAGACATGCTAACGTGGGTAGATTAAAGAAAGAGCAAATTGAAGTAATGATCCTGTAAAGTTTTGTGAGGCTAGTTAGGCAATTCGGAGGAGGAAGCCGACGAGGACGCCTATTAGTGTTGCCAACCCGCCAATAAGCAACATCTCCAAACCGCTTCTTGTTGGAGGGACGGAGAGTGCTTTACCTTTGACATATCCGATGGCAAAAAGCGCAACGTAGGCAACGGCTATTGCCGAAAAATCAGCCGTTTTAACCGGAAGCAACAAAAAGGGGATGAGCGGAATCATGCTGGCAAGATAATATGATAAAAACATGACTCCGGAACCTATATAGAGATTGTCTGTGTGTTTCTCTTTGTATATTTGGTGAATTGTCCGTTCGCTTAAAAATTGACCCGCAGCCATAGAGACAGCCTCAACCGTTATATAAACCAGTGAGGCCAGTAAAATCAGATTCTTATTTTCTATGCCTACGCTTATTCCAATAATGGAACCTGTTGTAGAGATTAAAGCATCTTCCGTTCCAAACATTATCGCCCGAATATAGTCGGGGTGGAGGCGAAGACGAAGGCGAAGGTTCATATATTTCCATTTTAGGGTATTGACAGGAGTTTTTAAATAGTGTTAACTTAAATAAGGATGTCGAGTATAGTAGAAGAATTAACAAGTGCTTTAGAATCTGTCGTTTCTGGTGCTGGTGATATTGTTACGACTACACGTAACGTTACGAAAGATAATGTTGTCGGACTGCTTAGAGCCGGTGGTGAAGTAGCCGGAGCTTCTTTGGGGATGGTTTCTCAAGTTGTTTCAAACGGAGTATCCGCAGTTTCCCAGGTTGGTGGTTCAATAGTTGGTGGGGTAAAAGGTTTGGTTTCCGGATCGGTAAGTGCAGTTCATGTAGTAGGCGGGGATGTTGGCGAGGCTGCTTTGGAAGCGTCAAAGGGTGCCATAAAGGGAGCTTCCAGCGTTGGTGCAGACCTTGGAGAAGTGGCAGTTTCTTCGGTTGAAGGCGCTCTTCGCGCAGCCAATGAAATAGGTAGCGATTCCGGCCATTTGGCCACAAAAGCAGTTCTTGGGGCACTTAATGCTGCTGATGAAATAGGCAGTGAGGCAGGAGGAATTGTCCGCAAAGCTCTTCTTAACGCGGTCGCATTGCCTCACGATGTGATTGATGCACTCCTTACAGGTAAAACAGAGTGATTTTTAATCCACTGGTTGGTAGTATACGCCTTTTGTAGATCCTCGTTTTTTGATTAAACCATCGTTGGCCAGCCGGAGAAGATCATACCGCAAAGTGCGCTCGTTTACGGCCATAAAACGCCGTTTGATAAAATCAAAATTAACCATTTTATGGTCCCTAATAATTTGCAGTATTTCTGCGCGGCGGGGGAGCAGAAGATCTATGGCGTCCAGTGTTTGCTTTCTCAAAATTTCTTCTTTGGCGTCTTGAGCGGTTTTGGCCAAAGCTGCCAGCATAAATTCTAAATAATCACTGACTTCTTTCTCCGAAACTTCCAAAGCAGAATAATATTCACTTCTGTGGTTATCCAGATATTCCTCAAAAGCTAAAAGTCCCTTCATGCCATAATCATTTTTTGCCAAAATCGCTTGTAGCAGTAATCTTCCTACCCGTCCGTTGCCATCCAAAAAAGGATGAATTCTCTCAAAGGTGTAGTGCGCTAGGCACGCGCGCATAGGGACAAACCTTTCTTTTGGGCCGTTGGCAAAGTTCAAAAGGTGGGACATGAGTGAGTTGATTTGTGCAGGGCGGGCAGACATGTAAACCACATATCCGGCAGAGTTGAAAATCGCACCTTGTTCTTTTCTGAAGTGGCCCAGATTTTCTGAGTCTACAAGGCCACTCATGACGATTTTGTGCAGCTCCAATATCTGACGGGTTGTCAAATCTTTGTTTACTCCTCGTTTGTAAACCCAGTTCAACCCTTTCAAGTTATTGCTGACCTCACGCTTTTTCTGGTCTCTTGAGGGGGCATGGCTAAATTCATCCAGAGTTAGGGAATTGCCCTCAATTCGCGCGGAGAAGAGGGAACTTCTCAAGGTTGCTTTCCTCCTAATGTTGGCTTCAACTTCGCCAGGAACGCTGACCAAATCAATTACTTGACGGCTGGCCTCAATAGATGCCAGTAACTCGCTTATCTTGGGTGTGAGTATGTATTTCGGTGGAATTAGCATTGTAGAGTTCCTTCGACTTAGCTCAGGATGACTTGCGGACAAGTCATTTTTATCTTTCGACTGCGCTCAAGACAAAATGTTAACACATTTTGCCAGATATTGCCTAATATTGCCAGATGTTACCTGTATTGTTTTTTGAGCTGGGGGGAATAAGGTAAGTAAAAAGGAGTGAGACATGATGTAACGATGCGGGACTGTTTGTTTCTTCACAAAGGATAACCAGGTTTTGCTTTTCTTAATTCAATATCCGGATGGTAAGAAAATTTGGAACGGGTTGGGGGGATTTGTGGAGGAAGGAGAAACTCTGCAGGAAGGTTTGGCAAGAGAAATTGAGGAGGAGATGGAGATAATAGTTGATAAAACTCGCCTGGTGGGAAAAACTGTTCGTCACTACCCAGAAGATGTGATAGTTTGTTGTAGATTTACCAACCCCTGGGGTTGAATGAGAACCCGCAGACGGAACCTTGTTGCTTTGCAATAAGATAAACCTCGGGAAAATTACGTTATTGAACGCTTCCTGAGGCATTAGAAACTTCAAGTTGCTTCTTATAGCTTTGTGAATCGAGATACTCGCGGATGTGTGTAATCTTGCCATTTTTAACTTCAAAAATACACACTGCTTTTAGGTGAAGTGGGGCATTTGTGTATTGCACTTCGCCTTCGGTTCCTGTCTCTCTCGTGGTTGGAAATCTCACGGATTCGTAACTCAATGTCGGAGTCTACAAAACTTGACCATGGAATTTATTTGATATACTTCTTACATGATTAAAGTTATGTTATTTGATGCGGATGGCATGGTGCTTGGGTAGATATAAGGAGGGTTTGATGAAAAAAATTTTGGCAGGTGTTTTAATTTTAATCTTTATTGTCGGTGGGATTTCTTTCCTAAGAAGCAGGCAGGCAAACCAGACACTTGTCACACAACCTCTGTCACAAAACACTTCCAACGGCATACCTTTGGTTATTGTCCAGGATTTGGATATTCCATGGGAGGTTGCGTTTTTGCCTTCAGGAGAGATGCTGGTAACAGAGCGGCCGGGCAACCTGGTGCAGATTAGCAAGGATAAAAGTGAAATTGTTGTGCAGGGTGTAAAACATGTAGGAGAAGGCGGGCTTCTTGGGATGGCTCTTCACCCAAAGTTTAGCGAGAACAACTTTATTTATTTGTACTCAACAACGCAAAGCGGCGGAACTTACTTTAACCGGGTGGAACGTTACAAATTGCAGGGCGAGCAACTTTTGGAAAGAAAAGTAATTTTGAGTGGAATAAAAGGATCGGCAAACCACGACGGGGGCAGAATTATTTTTGGGCCGGATGGGATGCTTTATATCGGGACAGGGGATGCTGAAAACCCAATTTCAGCGCAAGACACAAATTCTTTAAATGGAAAAATTTTACGAGTGGAATTATACAACTCTGCTCGAACATTTTTTGAACGGAACTGATGGCGCGCTTCGCGCGCCAAACCGAACGCTCGGGCGGGCAAAAAGGAAGGGGGTTGGGGGGGAAGGAATTTTTGCCCGCCCTCGCTTTCCGCCGCCGCCGAATTTTATGCCAGTGAAACTGGCGCGCCACCTTTCCTCTCTAATTTATCAGATTATCAGACAAAATCAAAGTCGTATTTCTTTTTCTAGCCACGGGATTTTTTCATTTTTCCTTTTCCAAAACAAATCTTCCCAAATGTAATGTACAGCGAGCTGTTTGTATTTTCCAAATTTTTCAAAATGTTTCAATAATTTTTTGACAGGCACAGGATTTTCGGGGTCGCGGTCGAAAAATAATTTTGAATAAATTTTCTGTTCCCACGGCGAAACATGATTGAAAAAATCCCAATGATGAAAAACATCAAAAAGCAAATACCAAACTGTCGCGGGGCCAACGCCATATAATTTCAATAACTCCACCATTTGCGTATCTCTGTCTTTCCCCCTCAACTCGTATTCGTTAATCAAGCCCTGCGAAAAATTGTCGTCTATTTTTCTGATTGATTTTGCGCGATAACCGACTTTGAGAGTGCGCAAATCGTCAACGCTTACAGTTTGCAATCTGCCCGGACTCCAAAAACACCATAGCTTTTTTCCGTCAAAATCAAGCAGAGTTCCATAATTTTCTAAAAGCGCCTTGAACATTTGTACCGAGCGACGCACCGAAGCATTTTGCAAAATAATCCCAATAATTAAATACTCGTAAAGCGAGCTGGGGTGTC
>Ga0209542_10001313_pt1 | contig 58589 bp, 72 predicted proteins | sample RifCSPhighO2_01_FD_184028 | JGI IMG/M metagenome (GOLD analysis project Ga0209542, IMG submission 184028) | Soil microbial communities from Rifle, Colorado - Rifle CSP2_plank highO2_0.1 (SPAdes) (version 2) | ecosystem: Environmental > Terrestrial > Deep subsurface > Rock core/Sediment ...
AAGCTTTTTTAGCTCCTTCTTCACTCTCTTTATTGCTTTATATATCATTAAGCAAGTATGAGAACATAACTCATACTTGCTTTTTTCTATAAATTAGAAAATGGTAAAAACTACTTCGGAGATACAGTGTCTAGAATTTTTTCAAGTTGCGACTCTGAGACTCTTCTACATTTTCCATTTCTATCTCTGTATAGATGAGCATCAACCTCAGGATATTGTCTCAAGAATTCAACTGTTTCAGCAGCATACTGTGCATGATTAAGAAGTTTAGACCTAAATTTAAGTTTCACACTGAGAACCTTAATTTCAATAAAATAGTTTTCCATGTATTTAGTAATGCAGAAAATTTTATTAAACTATCTTATGGGGTTGCCAGGATTCGCACCTGGGTTGCTACCATTTTAGCAAATTCCCCAAGGTAGAGTGATGGACTAAGCTACACTACAACCCCTCTGTTTTGAGTTTGAAACAGTTAGCTATAAAAATCTTTTTGCTTCTCTTTCTTTTATGTCTAGAAAGAAACTTGTTTTTGTGGAGAAAGTAAACCATCCTGTTCTGCCATCTATGAAAAGGCCATTAGAAGAAATCTTGAAACAGCAAGGCATAGAGAGAATTACTTCAGACATTAATCCATTCCATCATCATTCCGATAAGAGAGGATTTGAAATCGATACTAATTCATATGATGTTAAAAGGCAGAGTTTGAAAGTTAAATGTTATTGCAGAGCTGGGCAAGGCCAGGAATTTTATATTCTTTTTTCTGATGTTGAAAAAATAAAGCCAGTAATCGAGTATATTCTTAATTTAAATAGGAAGTATGGGGGTAAGTTTTAATCTATCTTTTTGCAATTTTCCATAATTGTTCAAAAGAATTCAGCAGAGATTGCGCAAGTTTTTTTGATTCTACTAACAAAGAAATATTCTCATTTCCTGATGGAATCAAAACCCAGACTTTATCTCCATAAATCATAATTGAAATTGGTGTGTTGTATTCATCTTGAATATACCGTGTTTCTGTTAATGGAATTTTTACAGCCAAGGTGTTTCTCATTTGTTCTTTTGCCAGCAATCTTCTTTTGATTTTTAATTTAATCCTTTGCTTATGCCAATGTTTAAAAAATATTGGTAAAATTTTTTCAGAAACTGCTGAATATCCAAAGCAGGCATAATCTTTTTGTTCGTTAAGAATATTGTTTAGGAGAGTTTTTAGTCCTTCTTTTCCTTGATAAATTTCTGCTCTAAGCTCTTCTTTTTTTGCTTTATTTAGTGTTAATAAATTATTTACTAAACTTTGAACTTCTTTTTCTTGTTGTTGTAATCTTGCTTCTTTTTCTTTCACGACTTCTAAAAGTTTTTGTGGTTTCGATGCTTGGAAATATCTCTTATTTGCTTTTGTGATGTAAGAAACTAATCCTTTTGTTATTAGGGATTCTAAAATATCATAAATGTTAGTTCTGTATATTTTTGTTTGTTCAGCCAGGTCAGAAACGGTCGCAGAATCAACTTTATACAGCTCAATAAGTACTTTGGCTTCAGCATTCGTGAGCCCGATTTCTTTAAGTGTTTTTTCGTGATTTTGCATGTATAATCTTGATGTTGTTATATATTTAATATTTTCGTATGTTTTGCATACAACAAAAATTTATATAGGGTTATTACTGTTTAGTTGCATATGGAAAACAGACAAGAAATTGATGCGAAACAAAGAATAAAAGATTTGGAAGAAATTTTGGAAAACAAACAGTCAGAGTTATCTTATTATGATAAAAAAGGAGATTTTTTTGTTGTTAATGGAGCGTCATATCTTGTATTAATAACAATTGCCACATTAACCGGATCTTCATTATTTTCAGATAAAAAAATAGATAATTTTGAACTTGCAATTTTTAGTGCCGCATTCTATCTTGCGGTTAAGGACATACAGATTGAGATAATTTTTGCAAAGTACAAGAATGAAACTCGTGAAAAGATTATTGCCATGCTACAGGAAATAGAACACTATAGGAGAATGCTTTAGAATGATAGATGAACAAAAATATGCTATTTTTAAGTATCATAATTTTGCCGAGATTATTGAGAATCTGGGAAAAGCATTAGTTTTCAGCGGATTCTTATTTGATAATGCATCTGCTTCTGTTCTTGGATTTTACCTATGTTACCAAATAAGTTCAGCAAGGCTTGACGCAAAACAAGGAAGTACTCTGCAAAGAATTGAAAATCAGCTTGAAAAAATATTAAATAAAGAGAATACGACTATTCCTAGAATTTAGGAAGAAAACTTAATCCGAATTCTTTTTCTATATAAACAGTCTCGAAATTTCTTATAATTGGAAATTGATTTTTCATCTCCTTCATAACATTATGGAATTCAGGGTAACTTTTTACTTCAAATTCTAATTCAAGATCCCATGAACCAATGCTTTGAGAAACACCAACAATTGAAGAAAGAGAAGAACAATATGTGAGTAATTGTTGCTCTTGTTCCGATGTTTTGTTTTGATAATAAACAAATGATTTGCAATAACTTATTTCAAGTTTTTCTCTGCTAATTTCGAATCGAAATGACCCAATAATACCTTTCTGCTGTAATCTTCTTATTCTCTGAATGATTAAGCTACTTGATGTATTTGTCTTCTGTGCAATCTCTATAATTGGAGCTCTTGCCTCTTTATGCAAAATATTGAGAATTTTCCTGTCAAGATCATCTATTGCCTCTTCTTGTATTTTCCCACCGAGAAGCCAGGAAACAGATTCTTGTTTTTGTTGCAAAAACCATTTTCTGTGATAAAGGGATGCTTTATTAAAAACTGTAATTTCCCTGTTTGCAATATGTTTGCTATACTTATTCATGAACTCCGTTAGACTTTTATCAAACTCTTCTATCGTTTTAGAGGCAATTGCAAAAATGAGGTCAAATCTTCCACTACATGTTATTCCCCAAATAACTCGCTCTTGATTAGTTAAATAATTCCAGATTTCTTGTTCTTTAGTTTTTGTTAAACTTCTCCATTGAATGTAGATTTTATGAATGCCATATCCTAGCTTTGCAATGTTGGTATGCGGGAAAAACGAAATGATAATCTTTTCATTTTGCAGTCTTTTTATCCTGTAATTCACTACCTGTTTGCTTATTCTCGTTTTTTTGCCTATTTCTGCGTCTGATTGCCTGCAATTTAAATCTAATTGATTCAAAATTTTTAAGTCATTTATGTCTAATTGCATAAATTTTACAATATTATTTATTCTTTATAAAACTTTTTATTTTGACAAAATTTTTATAAGATATTCTTATATAATAAAATATCACAATGTTATTGATATTCGAGATTTTAATCTTGCTCGATTAAAGAAAAAATGCCAGAAAAAATAATTGGGAAAAGATGCGCAGTACGATACGATTTTGTATCAGGATATTCACATATGCATCCTTCTATTCGTAAAGAACATAGAATTTTTGTTGACTGGAATTTCGAAAGAAAAATTTTAGGAGGTTACGATCTTGAAGATATCCTTCAAAGAGCTTCTAAGAATAAATTGGACCAAACAAATTTTGGAACTTTTTTTTGGATAGGGCCTTTTTACTCTTTTCTCATAAAACTTACTCAAGTAATTTATATTTTTCCTGATGAAACTCTTAAAGAGATCACTTTTGAGGAATACATTCAAAGAGGTCAACCTAAGGTGGTTACTAAGTAAAATGTCTGGCATAGAAAATTGTGAAATTGAAACTAAAAATCGTATAATTGGTTTATCAGAGAGTATGGACTTCGTTAAATTATTTGATGTATTGGGTACGTTGCATAAAGCTTGTTTTTATTATGGTGGGATAGGTAATTTTTTAAATCCAACTGTAGATTTCCCAAAAAGTCATAAAGAACTGGAGACTTTCTGTTTGTTAAAAGAAAATAAATTGATATATGAAGAACTTTTAAAAGAATCAAGATTCTTTCTTAACTTCGGCTGGATAGAATATGCTCTTCATATTCCCTTATTTCCAGATAATAAAATAGGAGATACTTTATTGGGAAGTTTCGGGTATAGAATGGGTTATGAATTAACGCGACAAGGATGGGATATTGGGTATTATTTACTCAGGCATGAAAATCCGATTACAGGAACAAGAATGATATTAGAGCGAAAATGTTAGGCGCTCTTTATCATATTAGATATGATCAATTTAAAAGAAGTAGCACAACTAAAGAAATTTTGATACTGTCTTTGCTTTCTGAAAAATATGGTGTTAAATTTTCAAGTTCTTATTATACTTCTTTTACTTCAAGTCATGATGTATTTCTAACGGCCGAGGTTTTAGATCCAATACCAGATAATTTGGAGATTGATAAATATCATACTATTGCAGTAAAATTTTCAGCCAATAACAATTTCCTTAAAGGGGGTATGTGTAATCTCACTCGATGTGATTTTCAAAGAACAATTACGACACAATTTAGAGACAGCAGATTAGAAAAAAAACTTTCAAGATTAATTAGAAATAGGACTAGACTAGGAATATTACAAACTAAATTTAGAACAGGTAGTAGGAAACCATTAGGAATTTATCAGCCTACAGAAATCTACTTTGCAATCCCACATATTGGGAGAGAAGAAATAACAATTCAAGAATTTGAAAATCTTGTAAAAAACTCCCTAGAAAAAATTATAGAACTTTCTAAAAAATATTTCTAAAAAAGAATTTGAAGTATGAGCAAATTTACAATGTAGAGCAATAAAAAATTTTAGGAGGTGATCCAACCGCAGGTTCCCCTTACCGAACCCTGAGGAACGATTTAATTTTTATGGTTCTAAAATTATAATTTGCGTCACAATTTTGAGACCTGCAACCTCCTTGCCAATCTTTTGCTTTGAGAAGATATTGAGTAAGCAAGATGCTTTCCTCAAGGTTTTACGGTTACCTTCTCGTCAAGAATTAAGAACGCTATATAATCGCGATTTATACGTACCTTCTTTCTCAAGTATACCTTTTTTGAGTAATCTGTTGATGATACGATGTAAGATGTATCTTCTCGTCTTGAAATGGAAAATTAAATCTCTGATGGTAAAGCTATTATGTTTTCTTGCAAAAGTTACGATGTCTTTTTCTGTAGGTTTTCTTTTATTTCCAAGCATTTCTAAAGTAACTTGTAATTCTGCACTCTTTCTTTTGCTTGTAAATCCTATGTTTTCAGCGAACTTAACAATGTTTTCTCGTTTACTTTCACTTCCAATCACTGTAAGGATGCAAAAATCCTTATTCACTGTTTCACTATACTCTATCATTAATAACTTGAGAGCATTTTTGATAAAGTTGTACATTACTAGGCCTTTGTCATTTTTCTTTAACCATATAATAATGCTTCCATGCAAATCTACAGAAGCTTCAGCATCGAAGATGCTTTGTACCGTAGATTTTATTACTGCTTTATCTTTAGTTTTTAGTATTCTTTTCCATTCTTGTAGTATTCTTCTATTTATCTCTGTAGAGTTTACTTGTGCTCGATAAATTGTTTTATTTCGTTTGTAAGCACCTTTTCTCGGTTCTTCTTCGCTTATTTTTATGTTTTTGTCATTTACGTTAAATTCTTTTACGAGTAGCTTTTTCCATCGCTGAATTAGTGTCATTTCATTGTTCCAAACACGGACCATCGCTCCTGAAAGACTACCATCACTTACCGTAAACCCAATCAACCAAGCAATATTTTTATTCATTTTAAATCACTTACTTTTTAGAGTGAAACTTGTTTATGAAACTTTAGTAAAACGACCCAATATGGGGAAAGTTCAATAAACAAGTTGAACATTCTTTAGTGATTTAAAAATCTTTTTGCTTGGCAGGTTTACTTATTGATGCATTCCTAATTCTTTGTGACGACTTAACCCTTCTCACTGAGCTTAGGTTCGACATTATCAAAAAATAAGGCCTCACCTAAACCCTGCTCGATTGGCTTGACGGGCGGTGTGTGCAAGGCTCAGGGACATGTTCACCGGGCCATAATGAAGCCCGATTACTAGGAATTCCGACGTCATGAAGGCGAGTTGCAGCCTTCAATCTGGACTAAGATAGGGTTTCGAGGTTTAGCTTCTCCTTTCGGAGTTGCATCCCATTGTTCCTACCATTGTTGCGCGCGTGTAGCCCAGCAAATTCGGGGCGTACTGACCTATCGTTGCCCACCCCTTCCTCTTCCTTTCGAAAGCGGTCCTCACGTTGTGCTTATTCCTTCCGGAGAAGATATTAGCAAATGTGAGCATGGGTCTTGTTCGTTGCTTGACTTAACAAGACACCTTACGGCACGAACTGACGACGGCCATGCACCACCTCTCGGCTTGTTAGGTAAGACCTTCAATCTGACCGTCATACTGCCGTCGTTGCTGGTGAGATTTCCGGCGTAGAATCCAATTGAACCGCACGCTTAGTGAGGATAAAGAACTAACTTACATCCTTCGCACTCCTTGTAGTGAGCCCCCGCCAATTCAGGGAGAAAAAAAATCTAAACCAGTTGTAACATTCTCGAGTATTTTTCTGGATGTGAAGATTTTATATTATAAATATAATTGTGAATATCTTTTTTCCTAGTAAGTCTGAATTGCCAAACTTCGTGAGTAAATGTTAAATTTGTAGGCGTGAATCCTAACTCCATTAATTTTTTTCGAATGAACGACAAAGCACTTTTATTTTTTTGATCAAATGAAAGATATTTTTGTTTCGCTTCTAACGGATTTTTTGGTAAACCATCTTCAGCATCCCAGAAACCCTGAATGTAAGGAACTATATTTTTTTCATTTTTTAACATCTTTGGAGTTTTCCAATTTACTTGTGGAGAGATTATTTCTGACAGTTGTTTAATTTGGTAGACAATCTTTTTGTCTGTAATTCTTAACATATTCTTTTTTGGAATATATCGTTTTCCAAATAAATCAAAAATAATATCAGAAACATGTTCTAACCACAGTACATCTTTTTGACAAAACTTTATCTCATAATTTTTACGCATTCGGATATCCAAATTTGCATCTCGTAATGCACCTAAGAGATAATACAATTTGATTTTGTCCATTCTCATCTTTTTTGATTTAGCCCCTTAAATGTTTTCTGGTTTTGAGCATATCCTCTTTCCTTTAAGTCTACTGTAACAACAGAATTTATTCGTTGTTATTTCAGTCTTGCGGCCGTATTGGGAGAAAATCATTTTCTTGATCTTCACTTCCCAGGCGGCGAGCTTAACACCTTCGCTTAGGCACTGCATGTCCACGAAGAACATGCAACACATAGCTCGCAGCGTTTACAGCTGAGACTACTAGGGTATCTAATCCTGACTGAGCTTAGAAAAATTCCATTTTCTAATTCGCTCCCTCAGCTTTCATCTCTCACCGTCGGACCCGTTCTAGGTAGACGCCTTCGCCACCGGTGGTCCTCTGGGGATTATCGTATTTTACCACTCCCCCCAGAATACCCCTACCTCCTCCCGGTCCCAAGTCGAGAAGTGTCTCTCGCACGATGTTAGGTTAAGCCTAACAATTTCACAAGAGATTTCCTCAACCGGCTACAGATGCTTTAGGCCCAATAATCGCGACTACCACTTGTGGCTCCGGTGTTACCGCGGCGGCTGGCACCGGTATTACCCACCACTTATTCTCCAAGCTACTTACACTTGGCAAAAGCCTATACTATGTATAGGCACTTGGGATCCCCCTCTCACACTTTCGTGCATTGGAGAGTATTCCGATCTGCTGCATCCCTTAGGACTAGGGCCAGTATCTCAGTGCCCTTCTCGGGGCATGGACTCTCATCCCCCCTACTGATCTTTGGCTTGGTGAGCCTTTACCTCACCAATTCGGCCGGATTAAGAAGTCTTTCAATTTTCTTTATTTTGAGAGGGTGCCAAAAACCGATCTCATTATAAAATCTTTTAGCATTTGATCCAAAAAATATTACTGTTTATCTTCTGTTCTTGAAAAAATTATTTCTGGATGGTTTGTTATTAGTCGTATTAATCGCTTCTTAATCCGTCTACCTAATCAGCCGCTGACTCATCTTGTTGCGTTGCCTTTCAGGGAAAGCGCATTCCAGCCTCAATCCCTTATCCAGTTTTAGTCTCACTTTCGCGAGGTTATCCTGAACAACAAGGCAGATTATCAACGTGTTACTGAGCCTTACGCCGGTGCTTCTTGCGAAACCCCTGACTTGCATGACTCATCGAATCCCAATAGCAGTAGTCTCCCGCAGGATCAACGGGAATTATTGTTGACCGCAATTTGAAAAATTGGTTGCTCTACTACTCTGCTTTGCTCATACCTCATCCTTAAACATGAAATTTAGGAACTCATTTCTCTCCTTATTGTAGTTCAAAAAAATCTCAAAAAAGAGAATATAAAAATTCAGAAGAGTTTTTCTTCCACATCTCCTGCAAAGGACTAAGGAACTTGTATATAAAGGTTTTTGTTTTGTTTTTGAAAATTTTTAGCAGAAGAGAGATTTTGTATAATTCTTTGATAATCTCTCTTAATGAATTAAAGATTAAGAATTACTTCGCGCCCGCTTTCCTCTTCCTCTTCTCTTTTCTCATTCTCTTGCGTTGCCACTTCCAGCGCATCTGGCCTTTTTTCTTCCAGCGTCTTGAACTTCTTTTCATTAGTATCTTTTGCAAATGTTTTCTTTTTAAAACTTTCTGTAATGTTTGTTATTTTAGAAATGCTTTAATACCTCTTTATTTCTTTCTCTTCCATGGGCAAATGGGCAAAACGACTTTTTAGCAAACCTTCTTTTGGCTCTGTTGGCATTGTTTTAGCTGGAACTAACACTCCGGCATTTGAGAAAGAGGTCCTTGGATTCTTTGATGAAGTTATTTCGAGCAAAGATTCTGTGTATCATGCACATTTAGTAAGAAAAGGGAAAGTGTGTTATCCTCTTGTCTTGAATGTTTATGGGGCTTCTGCCATGGTTGATGTACTTACGGAGATGCATGATGGTGGTTGCCGTAATGTGATTTTTATAGGATATGCATATGGAGGTTTTAGAAATTTACCTATAGGGAGTATTGTGCTTGCCGATATTTCTTATCATTTTGAAGGTATTTATGCTTCTGTTGATCCTTCCCGTAAAATTGCCTCTCCTGATTTGATATTACAAAAGAAAATTGAAAAACTTTTCCTTCAACATAAAATTTCTTATACTCATGGCGTTAATATTTCCGTTCCTGCTGTTACCTTGCAACCTGCTCATGCAAATAAAGAATATCTTCGTATCAAACCTACTACAATAGAAATGGAACTTTCTTCATGTTATTCACGATCTCGTGATATTGGAATGCGTGTTGCTGGCATTTTAATTATTAGCGATAATCGCAATAAAAGCATTGCAGATGTTGGGAGCGAGAAAATCCGCTATCAAGCAAAAATGCATGTACTTAAAATAATTATAAAGAATCTTTCTTCCTTTCATCTAACACCATTGGAAGTAAAAAAGAAGTTTATGGTGGATAAACACTTAGCTTCCATCATTGCTGATCCGTATGATATGACCAATGTCTATAAGAAAAAGTGATTTATCTTTTTGCTCTTTTCCATAGCAAATCAAAATATTGTTTATAGCTTTTTACTAATGCTTCATTTTCTAACATAAAAAGCGTAGGTGGTTCTATAAAAAGAATTATTGACACCTTATTCTTGTAAATATATGTGGAAATTGGGGTGTCAAATTCCTTAGGAAGATATCTTATCTCCCCATAAATAGGTTTTGTATATTCTGAATTTCTAAGAGATTCGCTTAAGAGAATTTTCGACTGTATTTTTAAGAATTTTTTCCTTTTTTGAAAAATTTTATAATACTCTCCCAATATCTCTTTGAACTTACCTCTTGAACCAATAACACAATATTCTTTTGTAGAAAGAATTTCTGTGAACATGGTTTTAACTCCAGGTATTCCCTGGAAAATGGATGCATTGACTACTTGTTTTCCTTCTGCTTTAATTTTTTCTAGATCTTTGATTACCTTTTGCGTAAGCTCTATCTTGTTTTGTAAAGTTTTCTTTTCTTCTTCTATTTTGTTTAGTAAATAAATAGGAGGAGTTGCCTCAAAGTACTTTGTTTTTTCTTTGGTGATAAAACTTACAAGACCCTTCCCCATTAATCTTTTAAGAATATCATAGACGGTTGCGCGATGCAGTTCTGTTTTCTTTACTACAGGTCCTGTTTTCGTGCTCCCTAATTTCAAGAGGTGTAAGTATACCTTTGCCTCAGTTTCTGTTAGTCCTAATTGTTGTAATTGTAGTGTTTCTTGCATATTCAATAAAAAAAGTCTTGCTTTATAAATGTTGTTATGTTACATGACTACAAATTATTATATATTTGCATGTTGTTACTATTATAAAATTAAATATGATTAAAATTTGTTAGAATGAGGTAAAAAATGACAGGTTTATTACAAAGGATATTTAAAAGAAATATAAGAAAGTATGATTGCCATGATAATAAATTTTATCCTGAATTGATAGGAAGATTGCATACGCAAGAAGAGATAGATGCTGCTAGGAAATCAGAAGAAAAAATTCAAGGATATATCCCTCTTTGTGGTTACATTTTTCTGAAAACAGCGATGGGTGAAGTGGCAACAGTATCAAGTGAAAATCCTAATATGGGCGATTTAGATAAAATGGTTGTTATTAGAATCAAAGCAGCTCAGTTGGCATACGGGCATACGTATTTTGTGCATTGTAATCAAGATTGTCCAGGTTATACTCCAATTCCTGTTGATGATTTCTCAATTGGAAGAGATATTGTAATATGCAAAAGAATAATCCCAGAACCAATAGTCCCAAATGACACAGTAGAAGAATGGGAAGAGTTAAGACAAAAAGCACGAGCTTTCAATATAGAAGAGATCTTGTAATATGCAAAAGATTATCAAATATTGGACAAGGGATGATCTTCCTTACTCTGAGCAACATAGAAGAGCAGAGTTTATAACAGGTTTAGCTGCAGTCGGTTTAATTGTAGCATTAAGTTCTTCAATTGTTCTTCATGGGTTGAGAGAAAAAGAGAAAAATAGCAAACAATTTACACAAGAGATTAAAAAACAAGGTTTAGAAACACAAGTGAGTATTATTGAAGGAACTCTTGATGGAAATTTTGTTGTATTAACTAATAGATTTAGTTATCCGCTTTCTGCATTTTTTCCTCCTATTGATACAACAGAAGCATACCAATTAAGACCTTTGTACGATGGAGATGGTTTAACAGGACGTCTTGTTGGTATAAGAAAAAGCGTTAGACCTCAATAAAAATGGAGAATAAAATGTTTGCAATCAATTTTATAGAGTATATCTTAAGGTTTAGCCATTTTGTAGACAGGATTCGATTTGGCAAAAGATTACAAACCTTCGAAACTTCTTTTGTTTCAGAGAATAATCTAAGAGGTACACTTAGTTGGTTAGATACGAGTAAAACATATTCTCTACACAAAATAATGAGAAATACTTCTCAAGGGTATCCTATTCAGCATAGAGTTGCTTCTTTTGAGTCAGGGGACCTTCATACTTATCTAGTGGAAGAACCAACTTTAGGATCGACCCACGAAACTAGAGAAGAATCTATACAAAATGGTAACTCTTTAAAAAAAATAATCCAAAGTGAGATATTAAGCAGTGCACGTTTAGTTCACTTTTTTTATGCAGATAAAAGAAAAGAAGGAATTATCTTTATGTTAGATTCAGGTGTTTATCCTAATCTTTTTATGCGCTATGAAATTCAGGAAAGGAGTGATTAGAAATAAATATATTTCAATTTACCCTTTCTTCTATTTTCGAGAAATACCAGTTTGTAAAGACATTTGTTGTGAACTTAATCAATAATTTCATTCTGTTGTGAACTCCATTTCCTATTAGAAGATTTTTTTAGCCAATCCGTATATTTATCTATAAACTCCAATCTCTCCTTAAAATTCTCTTTCTTTGCTTTCTGCAATTCTTTTAAATCAATGGTTGGAGTTTTCATGCTAAATACCTCTTAAACGCTTCTTCTATTTTAAGCTTCTTATTGAATTCCTTCAATAATGAAGCGTCAAGCTTGTCTTTAAACATGTTATATAGATGTTTTGCATCTTCTATATCCTTTTCACTTCCTAAAAATAGTTTAAACGGTATCTGTAATTCTATTGGAGAAATGAATATTGTATTCCCATTCAATACAACTGTTTTTCTATTTTCTAGAGTCCAAGTGTCCAACTCCATTTTTGGAAATTTAACCTCCATATTAGGAATAAATTTATTAGCTCTTGAGAATCTAAGAGCATGATTTGTCATTAAATATTCTTCGTAAGCATCTTTTAGATTTTTTGTATTAATACACTCAAAATGCTTGTAAAGTTTTTTCCATAGCACCTCAAATCTTTTGAAATCTAACTTCTCGACGAAAATATCAATATCTTCAGAACTTCTGCTCCTACCGAATAAAATTGAAACATAGCCAGATACTAACACATATTTGATACTCAGTTTACTTAATACTGACATAAAGTCTATAACGAACTTATCTAAACTGTTAAGTTCCTTCTCAATTTCTATTCTTCCATTCGAGTGTTTTATTTTCATTTCATCTATTTTTAGAATTTCTTTGTTTTTTATTCATTAGGCGTACCAGCAAATCTGCTCCTCTCTCCACCAGCTTGCCCGCCTAATTCTCTAGGAAGTCCGGAAAATCCTGAGCCATATAAACTTTGGAAGTGCTGCTCTGGAAGAATATCACCATAGCCAAGCATGTAATGGCCATATTGCTCTCGAAGAGCTGCCCAGGATGGCTCTCTATATAATGATGAAACAGGACTTTCTAAATACTCTAGGGCATAAGGCTGAGGGCTTGTTTTAAATCCAGCGGCAAAAGCTCCTGCTTCAACAATAGCTCTAGGCATATCTTTTTCAGAAACACCTTCTGCAGCTAATTTCTTCTCAATGATCTTTAACTGCTCCTTAATATTTACATCTCCTAATCCTGGTGGCAGATGAGAGTCGCTATAGCCGAAATTATCCGTTACATGCAAATGCTTTACATAAGGAGCAATAATCTCTGCTTCTTTTTCTATATCTTTTTTTGAATAACCGGATTTTTTTAAGAAATAGATATGACCAACATCCCATGTAACCCCTATAAGCTTTTCCGCTACCCTTTCTGCCTCGTTCTTAGAAAGACTTTGCTCTTTTACTAATTTTTCAGCAAATTGTTTTCTTGATTCTATTACAGCTTTTTTTAAGTTTTCAGCTCTTCCTCCTACTAGCTCAGGAAGATAGTTTTCTAGAGAGATGATAGGAGCATTATTACCAAAATTTTTATAAGATTGCAGTGCAGCATTGCTGATTGTTTCTACAGTTTTTTCTCTCGCAAAATCCTCTACAGGAGTGATTTGTTTTGGAGCAGGTAAATGGCTTAAAACACTTAGCATTTCTTCGCTCGTTATCTTCGGCATTTTTTCTTTCATCGATTCCAAAAAATTATATCCTGCTTCTATCCCTTTTCTTTTTGCAATTTCTTCTGCTTGCGCTTCTATCCTTGCTCTCTCTTCCGCTTTTCTCTTTAATCCTTCTAATACTTCTTTCTCTTCTGATTTCTCCCACTTTTTTTCTTCTATTTTATCTGCAACACCGAATTCTATGTATTTATGATACATTTCCTGTAATCCTGATCGAATGTGTTTATCAATTTCTTCAACATGCCTGTTTAATAATCCAATCTCTTTCAAACGCTGTTCAAATAATTTTTCTTGCTCATTTGTGAGAACCTCTTTGTCATGACCCTCTTTCAGAAGATTTAAGCCATGGGCTATTCTCTGTATACGATCTTCTCGGTCCTCTCTTTCTTTTTGGTAGCTCATAATCTTTAATTTTTCATTGTCCCATTGCGTTTCATTTATCTCTCTCAATCTTCTTTCTGGAGTGTATTCTTCCTCCCTTCCAATAAAGTGTTTTTTCTCGTATTCCAAGGGTACTAATCTTTTAGACTCTCGGTCAATTGCGATAATGGCTTTAGGATGCTCTCTTTTTTCTTCAGGGGTTCCTTTTACGCTTTCAGGAGTAAAGCCTTTTTCCCATTCATAGGACGGAACACCACCCGTTACATGGATAGTTACGGGGGTATTTCCTTTAGGATCAAGATCATGAGCTCTTTCTAGTGCATTTATAATTCTTCTTTCATTTTCTTTTCTTTGATGCTCCGTCCATCCTTGTTGCGTAAATCCTGCTGGATCAATTATTGGAGCGTGCATAGAAGCCTTTGCACCTGTTAATTTTCCTAAACGGTGTATTTCTTGGAAATGTTGTTTAGGAATTTGCTCAAATAAGTCTGGCTGGACTGTGCCTACTTCAACATTTTGGATGCCTTCATTCAGCCTTTTTGTCATCTCATCAATTTGGTTGATGTTTTGTATGCTTGTTGGAGCCCCCATTCTTCTAACGCTTAGATAATAATCGCTTCTTAGTCCGTCATCATAATTATCGTGGAAATTCATTTTTCAGTCCTTATTGGCTTAATCTTTCTATAGCGCTCTAGCATATCTTTTTCTAGATTTTCTCTTACATTCGGAGAGGGAATTCTTAGGTCTCCCTCTTTCATTATTTGATATTGTTCTGTATTTATTAATTCTCCTTGTCTTCCAATTTCTGGTTCCATATCGCGCCTGCTTCTCTCAAATTCTGGCGTGTAGGTAATTGTTTGCGCTTTAAATCTTCTATCTTCTTTCTCTCTTTGTAGCGTTCTTTGCAGGGATTCTCTTTTTAGATCCACTATGTATTGCTCTCTTATCCCGTAATCAGGCATGTATGTTATTGTCTCTTTTGGCTCTGTTTTCTCTGCTTCAACAGTTCTTTCTAAGTTAGGACTCTGCATTGCTCTTCTAGGTTGCTGTTCGTATTTTATCTCAAGCTCTGTTTGATGTATTTCTCTTCTTGGTATTATTGGATTTTCTTCTAATATCAAATCTTTATTTTCTTTAGGCTCTTTTAGTATTTTTAGCATTTCCTTCACTCTTTCTATTGTCTTCTTGTCTTTGAGAATTTTTAGCAGCCCTTCTAAATAACTAATTCTTTCTTCTTGACTTTTAAGCTCTTTTACTTTTTTTATTACTTCTTCAATTATTCCCATGACAGCATTCCATGCGCTTTTTTATAGACATCATAAAGGACAAAACAACTATTTATGGCTGTTTCCTGCGCTTTTTCTTTTACTTTCTTTACTTCATAGCTATGTTCGCCAAATTTTAACATATGTTTTACAGGAGATAATGCTTCTTTAAAGCCCTTTCCTAGATTTCCGAATGGACTTTTGATTATTAATTCCTTTTTCTTTTTTTCTGGCTCTTTTTTCTCTTCTTCTTTAAATAGCTCTTCTAAATCTTTTTGTAGCTCTCCTAAACTTTGATTTGTAAGTTCTTCTACTAATTTTAGGTCTTCATAGAATTCCTCTTGCTCTAATGCCTTTAATTCATCATCACTAAAAACATATGGAGTAAAGGTAATTTCACTTAAGCCGCCATGAACAAATTGCTGGCCGGCCTGGCTTCTTAAAGACTGGGGAACAGACCTAAAGCGGAAACTTACTTCTATTACTGAATATACCTTATTTTTGAAAGGAATTTTCTTGTATTCAGGAAAGACGCTTTCAGGCTTGATCTCTTTTTTGCCTATTAAACGCAGTTCCATAACCATATTATTGAATACAGCAACTAAGTCTGGGCTTTTAAAGTCTTTCATCTTTAACTGTTGAGCTGCCTTGAAATACGGCTTTGCCCATTTTGTATATAACTTTAAAGAAGCTACCTGGCTTTTGAGATACTGCTTTTCAATATTATGCCTTTTTCTTAATTCCTTTTCGCTATTATCTTTCCATAACAAATATTCTTCTAATTTTCTTTTTAGGATTCCCTTGACTCTAGCATTTAAGTCCATGGTTTCTACTTCTTTTAGTTCTTTAGCATACATGAAAGCATCTCTTAGTGTTACAAATTGAAGATCCTGTGCTAAGGCATTGATAGAGCCGCGGCCTCTTTTAATATCAACAACGTCCATCCATAATGCCCTTAAAGCAAGTTCAGCTGCCTTTTTCTTTTCAGGATCAGGGTTTTTTAGGTCTTCGTAAGTGTCTAGACGGATTTTGAATTCTTTTAAATCATAAAGCAGATTGATAATGCTTCTGATAACCGCATTTACTGTTTGCATCATCTTCATGGCTCTGTCTTCCATGATAGAGGCTCTTGTTCCTAACTCTCCAAAATAGCTAGAGCTTGCAGTTGCCTCAAATGCTTCTTCTGCCTTTTCTACTTCTAATCCTAAACCACTAGGATAGGAATCACGCATGAAGTCAAGAATCCAGAAATAGATAGGCTCTAAACCTTCTCCAAAGCTGTCATAAGTTAAATGGTATTCTACCTTTTCTAGGTTTTTCAGTTTTACTATCCCACTTTCCTTAATTGTTTTAACTAAGAGCTCTTGTATCTTAGGTTTTATAGAAGGATCTGCTTTTTCTAATTGCTCTTTCAGGTAAAGCTTTTTGTTTACAGTTCTAGCTAAATTTTTTTCTATTTGAGCAATCTCCATTTTATTCTGAAAAATGCCTTTGATGGCTTATAAACATTTCGGGCTGTTTAGATGTAATAATTTTAAAGTGATAACAAATGGAAAGATTTAAATATCACTCCATTTTTTTAAACAATATGGCAGAAGAAGCTTATTATAAAAAGTATGAAGGAAGACCTGTTAAAATAACCGAGCATAATTCGACAAGCATAGGCGTTGTATTGCAAGCTAGTTATGATTTAATCCTTCTTAAACCAACCGTCATTTCTGTTCCAAATGCATTGAACTTTCCTATATATAGATTGGAAGATTCTATGCCTACAACTATAGACGCAAGAAGTATTCAGGAAGTTGAGCCTTTAGCAGAAGGTGATTTGGAAGCATTTTTAAGAACAGCTGAAGAAGAACTTAAATTAAGGAAAAGGGAGTTGGCTTTACGCATAAAAGATCTTGAAAAGAAGGAAAAAAAATACTCCTCTTCTGTTTGATTTATTCACTTCTCCTAATTCAATTTTGATTTTTTAATGATGGTCTCTTTTTTGTTTTCTAGTATATATGTGTTATCAGATAATTATCCTATAACACAACCACGCTTTTTTCCCCAAAACATTTATAAACTTCCATTTTTCAAAAGCCTTATGGACGTTCCTCCAATAGAGATTCCCGAAGACTTGAAGAAGAAATTTGAAGAACTGAAGACAAAACTGGAGAAATTTAAAGATCAAGCCATAAAAGAGCATAAGGAGATAATCGGCATTACTATCTTGCCTCCCCCTAAAGAAAATATAGATAAAGCAACAGGAAAGAAGATAGACAAAAACATTATTGATGTTCTTGTCTTAGTTGATGCTGTTGCTGTAGAAACCAAAGACCTTTTCCAGTTCAGAAAGAGCGTTTTTTCTTCATTAGATAAAATTGCCTTAAGCATCGATAAAAATATTAGACCGCAGCCGCTTTTAGTAGAGGAATTGAAGGAAAACTGCTTTGATGGAAAATACGAAATTCTCAATTTAATCTCTTACGGAACGCCCCTGTATGATTCTAAGGACATGTTGGCAGCCATTAAAGTAGCAGAAATTCATAAAGAGATGGTCTTGAAGAAGTTTGAGAAATATATTGTTAGTTATGTTGCTGCTGGTTCTTTATTCAGAGGAGAGAAATCTCACGATATAGATGTTTATCTTGTTGTAGATGACACTGATGTAAAGAGAATGTCTCGTTTTGAATTAAAAGAAAGACTGCGAAATATGATTATCAGCCAGGGATATGAAGCAGCAGATATTGCAGGGGTTAAAAAATTATTCCATATTCAAGTTTATATCCTAACAGATTTCTGGGAATCGATTAAAGATGCACATCCAGTTATATTTACCTTCTTAAGGGATGGTGTTCCTTTGTATGATAAAGGATTATTCATGTCTTGGAAACTATTGCTTGCAATGGGAAGGATAAGGCCATCTCCAGAAGCCATTGATGTCCATATGGATATGGGCGAGAAACTAATTGACAGAGCCAAGAAAACTTTTATTCGTATTGCTGCTGAAGATTTGTATTATGCAATACTAAATCCGTCACAAGCAGCCTTGATGCTATACGGAGTTTCTCCACCTACACCGAGAGAAACAGCCCAGTTAATGCGCGAAATCTTCGTTCAAAAAGAAAAGCTGCTTGAACCTCGTTATTTAACCACTTTGGAAAAGATTGTTAAACTGTATAAAGATGTAGAATACGGGAAAATTCTTGAGCTGAAAGGCGCTCAGTTAGACAGCTATATTAAAGAGATCGAGATTTATCTGAAAAGAATAAGAAAGCTCTTTGACCAGATTGAGAAAAAGCAAGAATCTCAGACCATTGTAGACATATATAACACTTGCATCAAGGTAACAACCGATGCCCTAACAGTTGCTGGAATTAAAGTGAAAGATATTGAAAAAGATTTTGAAGAGTATGCCAAAAAGTCAAATATTTCTGAGAAATTTGTCACAACTTTAAAAGAGATTATTAAAGCACAGAAGGAGTATAAGGCAAGAAAACTAAGAAAGGCAGAAGCTGAAAAAATTAAGAGGGAAGCCAGAACCTTCATTAGGTTAATGATCGATCATCTGCAGCAGAAAAAGAGCTATGAGATCGAGAAATTAAAGGTTCATTTTAGGTATGGAAAGAAATTTGGTGAAGCGCTGATTTTGAATAAAGAGGTTTTTATCATTAAGGATTTAGAGGCAAAAGACAAGCAAGTAATGAAAGCTGAATTGAAAGAAGACTGTTCATTTGGGAATATAAAGAAGATAACTATGGCTGAGCTGGAAGAAGCCCTTGGAAAAATAACAGTTACTGAAAAGACCTTTGTGAAAGAGAGATTCTTTGAAGATTTGAAAAGAATGATTGGAAGTGAGATTGAGATTTTTGTGAATTATTAAAAAAAGAAAAAATTAATTTTTCTTATCTCTCTAATCTTTTTACTGCATCATAGGCAATTCTTCTTTTCTCTTCATTGTTTGCTGCACTAATTTGTAAGCAACCTGTAGTATGTGGAAATTACAGTATAACTCAAGATAGGGGATAACCCAAAACATTTTTAAACAACAACTATTTCCTTCTAAAGTTATGGAAGCTACAATTGCAGCATATCGCGGAAGCAGAAGAACGAGAACTTTCAATCATATAATTTTAAATATCTCTTCTATCACTTCTGCCGAAAAAGCAAAGGCTTTAGAAAATAAGAAAGTAACCTGGAAATCTCCTGCAGGTAAAGAGATTACAGGAAAGATTATAAAGCCACATGGCAATAAAGGAGCTGTTCGATCTATTTTTGAAAAAGGATTGCCGGGACAAGCTCTAGGAACAAAAGTGCAGATAGAATAAAATGACAACTCTCAGAAAAGGAAAATGTTATACTAACCTAACACGATCCTACACAAGAAAATCTAAATTTAAGAAGAAAGGCTTCATTAAAGCTATTCCTACTAATAAAATTGTCAGGTATGACATGGGCGATTCTAAGAAATCTTTTCCTTATAAAGTCCAGTTAGTTTCAAGAGAAGACATCCAATTGAGACATAATTCAATCGAATCAGCACGTCTTGTTGTAAACAGGGCAATCCAGGAAAGGCTAGGAAATAACTATCATCTGCAGCTTCATCTTTATCCCCATCATATCTTAAGAGAGAATAAAATGCTTTCAGGGGCTCATGCGGATCGTTTACAGACAGGAATGGCGCATTCATTCGGAAAAGCTGTCGGTTTAGCTGCTCAAGTTAAAAAAGGAAAAACTATCTTCACAGCAAGTGTTGCTAAAGAGCATATCGATATTGCAAGAGAAGCTCTGCATAAAGCAACTCCAAGGCTTCCAGGAAGATATTCTATTGAAGTTACTGCTTCTTAAAAAACTTCAAATTCTCTATAAGCAACTTGCCTAAGAAAATGGTTGGTAAACTCTGCAGGAATTCTTATGCGTAATGCAAGATAACGATCTCTTTCTTTTTTATAAATACTAGAATTATGCATCATTGCAATATCCGGAAACTCTTTAAGAAGTAAAGCCAATTCAACTATAGCATTTAATGTTTTTCTTTGCTCCTCAAATAGGTCTGGCTTTTCTAGCTCATCCATTAGCGTGTAAATCTTTTGCAATTCAATTTCCATAATGACAAGAATAAGCAAATATTTAAAACTTTATTGGTTAGACTTCATCTATTCTTCCATATTCTCCTTTCAAAGGAACAAATAGGAATTGCCCAAGATTTTTGATATCCCTTCTACCCTTTGATTTTTTCTTGATTTTCAGCATACTCTGTGAATATAAAGATCCAACAGGAATCACTAAAATTCCTCCTATTTTCAACTGCTTAAATAAAGGCTCAGGAATAATAGAAGCGCCAGCTGTAACAATAATCCTGTCATAGGGCTTTTCTTTTTCATATCCCAAACTGCCATCACAATTAATTACTTTTACATTGCTAATATTTAATTTCTTTAAATTATCTCTTGCAAATTCAGCTACTTCCTTGATAATCTCTGTCGCAATTACCTTTCCTTTTTTCCCAACTAACTTGCTTAAAATAGCTGCCTGATACCCTGAGCCAGCGCCTACTTCTAATACCTTCATTCCATCCTTTACTTCTAATGCTTGTGTCATAATAACAACAGTAGTAGGCTGAGAAATAGTCTGCTCGCATAAAATAGGCAATGGTCTATCCTCATATGCCATGTCTCTATAGTGCTTTAAGACAAATGCCTCTCGAGGAACTGCTTTAAAAGCCTCTAAAACCCGTTCATCCTTGATCACTCTTTTTTGTAAATCTCTAATGAGCTCTTCTTTCATTCGTGAAAATGAAAAGTTTCGAAATTTAAAAAAGTATCTTTACTACTCTTGAACAAAGAAGTCTGGAAAAAATGACAAGTTATCTTTTGTTAGAAAATTAAAAATGTTATTGGCATTAGGAGTGTAAAATGGGAATAATTTGTATTTCCTAATTTTTACAGACTCATTTCGGATTAACTGACCTATCCTAAGAAGATATTCGATATTCCACCATCATATTCTCTTCGGTATCTAATCAATTCATCATAGTAATCTGAAACTATTCTTTTAACCTCATTCTGACTATAATACTCACTAATGTATTGAGAAATACCTTCCGAATTGAAATCGCCTATTTCCTTCATTATAATTATTGTTTTCATACCAAATAGAATAAATTACATATTTATAAATCTTTCTATTTATTACTACTTTATAGTCCATACATTACAATCCAAGCCTCTTTCGTGCTTCTTTTTCTGTCAGAAACTTTCCTTTTTTTATTCTTTCTCGTGCTTTTTCAATAGCTTGAATTGTTTCCTGGCTTAGTTCTGGTTCAGTTTTACAGGTTTTAGCTATAAATACCACCTTCTTAATTACTTCATCATAACTTTCATTTTTGTATTCTCGAAATTGATCTAATTCAAGTTTTGTATCTCCATAAATTTTTATAGTTGTAGTTGCGTTCATAGTTTCTCACCGTTTACTATAGTATACTAAAGTATATTTAAATCTTTCGGGATAGTACACATACATTATGTAAAGACACATTTATAAATCTCAAGAATTTTAGAAATAATATGTTAACTAATGTCAAGCAAGATCTGCAAAAACTCTATAATCCAAAAAAAGTAAAAACCCTTTCAAGATTTTTTAAGACAGACAAAGGCCAATATGGAGAAGGAGACCTATTCCTATGTGTTACAGTTCCTCAGCAAAGAAGGATAGCAAAGCGTTATAAGAATGCCTCTTTTACAGATATTCGAGCATTACTAAATAGCCCTATTCATGAATATAGGTTAACTGCCTTGCTTATTCTTAGAGAGCACTACAAGAAAAAAGAAAATCAAAGAAGAGAAATAATACAATTCTACCTACAGAATATCTCTAAAATTAATAATTGGGATTTAGTTGACCTTTCTGCAGATCATCTTCTAGGAAATTACTTATTTGAAAAAGATAAAACTATTCTTTATGAACTAGCTAAATCTCCAAATCTATGGGAAAGAAGAATATCTATGATATCTACTTTTGCCTTTATAAAAAAAAATAATTTTGAAGATACTATTAAAATTGCCAAAATTCTCTTGCAAGACAAACACGATTTAATCCAAAAGGCTGTTGGCTGGATGTTAAGAGAGATAGGAAAGAGAGATATTGAAGCAGAAGAAAATTTTTTAAAACAGCATTATAAAGAAATGCCACGCACTATGCTACGGTATGCTGTTGAGCGTTTTCCAAAGGAAAAGAAAGCATTTTACTTAAAAAAAGAAAAAGTTTAGGAGAAGAGAAAAAACTTATAAACAAGAAGCCTTCTTCATAACTAAAAAAGAGCATGAAATTCATCTACTGGTTTAAAGAGCTGTCTAAAAAAGATGTAGCAATTGCTGGTGGAAAAGGAGCTAATTTAGCAGAAATGGCTTCTCTTCGCTTGCCAATTCCTCCTGGATTCGTTGTTGCTGCCTCTTCTTATAAATCATTTGTTGAACAAACCAAAATTCAAAAAATAATCTTAAGAGAGTTAGCAAAACTTGATATTGAAGATACAGAAACCCTGCAGAATACAGCAGAAAAGATACAGGAATTAATCCTTAAAACAAAAATGTCAATAGCTATTGAAGAAGCTATCATCTCTGCTTATAAGAACATGTCAATTGACATTGAAGTCTATAAGGCTGCAAATCATGAAGCATTGAAATTAATTAAAGCTGGAAGAGATATACCTTCCGTAGCAGTAAGAAGTTCAGCAACGGCAGAAGACAGCCCGGAAGCCTCTTTCGCCGGCCAAAATGCTACTTTCTTAAATGTGAAAGGTGCAGATAATGTTGTTAAGGCTGTTAAAGAGTGCTGGGCATCATTATTTACAGCTCGCTCTATTTATTATCGCGTTAAAAATAATTTTCCTCATGAAAAGGTTTTCATAGCTGTTGTCGTCCAAAAGATGATAAACTCAACAAAAAGCGGTATCATGTTTTCAATAAATCCAGTTACAAATAATATGGATGAAATCGTGATTGAAGCTGGTTTTGGTTTAGGGGAAGCTATTGTTTCAGGCTCAGTGACGCCTGATAATTATATTGTAGATAAACAGACTATGAATATTGCACAGAAAAATATAAAGAGGCAAGAATGGATGTTTATCACTGATATTAACTTAGGGAGAACTGTAAAGAAAACACTCTCTCAAGAACGAGGCTCACAACAGAAATTAACAGATCAAGAAATTATCAAGCTAGCGTCTTTTGCAAAGAAGGTAGAATCTCATTATAACTTCCCTCAGGATATGGAATTTGCAATTGAAGATTCCAGTATCTATATCGTGCAAACACGGCCAGTTACAACAACAGAGAAAAAAACAGAAGCAAAAGAAACAAGAGAAATTCCGAAAGGAGATGCTATTTTAGAAGGATTGGCCGCTTCTCCAGGTATTGCTTCTGGAACAGTAAAAATTGTGCATGAAGTAAAAGATTTATCAAAGGTGCAGAAAGGGGATGTATTAGTTGCCGTAATGACAAAGCCGGATTTTGTGGTTGCGATGGAAAGAGCAACTGCTATTGTCACTGATGAGGGAGGAATTACTTCCCACGCAAGTATCATAAGCAGAGAATTAGGGATTGCTTGTGTTGTGGGAACAGGTAATGCAACAAAAATTCTGAAAGACAACCAAGAAATTACAGTAGACGCATATTCAGGAAAAATTTATTCTGGATTAGTTAAAGTAGAGCATAAACAAGTTATTCAAGAAATTACAAATATTCCCACAAAAACAAAGATCTACATGAACCTAGGAATTCCAGAAGAGATAGAGAAATATAAACATTTGCCTTTTGATGGCATCGGTTTAATGAGGATTGAGTTCATAATTGCTTCTCATATTAAAGAGCATCCTAAATACCTAATAAAAATGCATCGCGAGCAGGAATACATTGACAAATTAGTTGAAGGAATTTCTCAAGTAGCTTCTGCAATTGAGCCAAAGCCTTTAATTGTAAGATTTTCAGATTTCAAAACTAACGAGTATGCAAATTTAACTGGCGGTCATGAATTTGAGCCTAAAGAAGAGAATCCATTAATAGGGTGGAGAGGAATTTCAAGATATGTTTCAGATGAATTTAGAGATGCTTTCTTTTTAGAGTGCAAAGCTATCAAGAAAGTAAGAGATTCTGGTTTAACTAATGTGCATGTAATGCTGCCTTTTGTCAGGACTATTGAAGAGGTAGAAAAATGTTTATCTTTAATGGAAACTCAAGGTTTAGTAAGAAGTAAAGATTTCAAAATTGCTCTAATGGCCGAAGTTCCGTCTATTATCTTTATGGCCGATAAATTCTGCAAATATGCTGATTTCTTCTCTATTGGCTCTAATGATTTAACTGGCTTAATCTTAGGAGTAGACAGAGATTCATCTATCTTAGGAAAAATGCACTATTTTGATGAAAGGAATTTAGCTGTGTTAAGAGCCATTGAACATTTGATTAGGGTTGCTCATCGTCATGATGTAAAAGTGAGTATTTGTGGTCAGGCTCCTTCTGAATTTCCAGAAATAGTGGATTTCTTAGTTAGAAATAAAATTGATTCTATCTCTGTAAATCCGGATGTTGTAAACTCAGTTAGGGAGGAAGTTGCTCAAGCAGAAAAAAGGCTTATTATAGATGCAGAATTTGAACTCTAAAATTAAATAGGCAGAACAGAACAATTAATATTAAGCAATTATCATTTAACAGCTTTAAGTTTTTCAATGATGCGCCTCTTTTCAATACTAAACTTCCTTAAATTTATTCCAAAATGAGAAGGTTCTTTAAAATTTTTAACAATAGAAATTAATCTTTTGTAAATTTCTGTTTTTTTCTCAGTTTTTAGTATTAAAAAATATTCCTTAACATCAATATCGCATTTTAGTAACATGCTCATTATATCTATTCTATCCTTCTCTCCTTTTTCACTTTCACCTCTTTCAATTTCAGCGCCTTGCTTTAAAACCAATAAATATTCTGGTGTTGCGACATCAAAACCTTCTATCTTTGTGTTTTTTACATGCTCAACAGGAATTACAAGAGAGGAATAGTATCCGACATAAACATCAACATCTATTTCATCTATTTTAATCTCATATTTTTTTAATCTTTCATTTTTTCTGACATCATACTTCTTCTTTAATAATGCTAAAGTTTCAAAATCAATAATGATATCAATATCTTTTGATTTTTGGCTATGTGTCCAAAGATAAACACCCCAGCCACCTATGAGCGTAAATTTAAATTTTCCTTTAAGAGAAAGCAGGATTTCCAAGCTTTTTTTTGTTTGCAGTTCATGCCAGTATTCCATCAATTTTAGCCTCCAAAGCTGATAAAAAGTCTTTAGCATACCATTCTTTTAAATTCCACAGGTCAACAAAGATGTTTGCTATAGCCATATTATTAATGTCCTTTTTCAAAACAAATAAATTTGGCGTGTTCCTGTTTTCTGCAAATCTCTTCTTTATTTCTGTAAGATCATTAGAGTAGGCATAAACTTCAGAGTAATCTGCAGGAACATCATTGAATAAAAACTTATATGCCGAATACGATCCGTATACTACATCAGCAGGCATATTCTTTTCTATTTCAGAAACAGAAGCATTTACGCGTGTTTTATAGATAATGTCTTTTTCTATATTACGTATGCTTGCCCAGTAATAAAGAATCTTTTTTGGATTTATAACTTCAAGGCTTCTTAATTTTATTCTTACAGCACACATTCTCCTTAAAGGATTTATGGCGTTATTAACTGTGCTTAATGAAATACCTAAAGCTTTCGCTATTTCAGCCTGCGTCATAATCTTGCTTTTCCTTTCAATAGCTTTCTCCAAGAGGTATGCATAAACAAGCTCGTTCTTTTTCATACTAGCTCACGCTTTATTTTATGATACCTTCTTAATAAATCTTTCGATATTATTAGAAATATTAATAAATAAAATAAATATGTAAAAGAAAGAATTTTATGCACTGAATTTGCGTTCTAAGAACAACCATAAAAGTAAAACGAAAGTTTTAAATAAAAGTGTGTATTGAATGCGTATATGCTTAAAGTACAAAGAATAAATATAACATTGCCAAAAAAACTAGTCCAAAAATCTAGAATTTTAATAGATGAAGGACTATACTCTAATTTTTCTGAGCTTGTAAGAGAAAGCCTAAAAAACGAGTTTTTACTAGATAGAAATTTAATAGAAAAAAAGAAAATCTTAGACAGACTTTTTAAGGAAGAGGAAGGAAAAGGATTTGATACTTCTCACTTAAAACAAGAAGAAGTAATAAAAAGAATTAGAAAAACAAGAGATGAGTCATGGAAAGAGCACTATAGCAAATGGTTTGAGGAGTCATAAGATTGATCATAGTTCTAGATAGTAATGAGTATATAGATTGTATAAACAAAAAAACAGATATTACTGAAATATTATCTAACAAAGGATTGATCATATGCGTCCATAACATTATCATAAAAGAAGTTCTAGATAATCTAATAGAATCAGCAAAAAAAGAATTTTATAAACTTTTATTTAATAATAATATCTTTGTGAACGATGGGATATTGCCTCTCTACTTATTTGAGAAATACAAAAAACTGGGATTAAAAAAAGGAGATATCATAATTGCGGCATTTTGTGAATATGTAGAAGCAGATTATCTTATAACTGAGAATAGACATTTTTTAAAAATTAAAAATTTTGACAGATTTAACATATTAAACATCAAAGATTTTTTAACTAAAATAAAAGAATAAGCTAACTTACACCAGTAGGAAATTGTAAAACAAAAACCATTGAATGAGATCTAGAAGCCTTCTGAACACACAATAGCAATAATCCTGCCAACCACAGATTAAGATTATGGGAGATCTTTAGCGTAGGATTTTGTTAATATTTTTGAAGAAGAATGAAGCATTGTTTAGTGATTCCTGAGCTGGCTCTCTGTTTGCTTGGGGAAGTTTCTGGTAAGTAAACTCTCCTCTCTTTCGTTTTTCCACGGAGAAGATTCCCAGGAGTGCATCAGCGCGAACAATCATTTTCTGATAAATCCTAAGTAATTCAATATCCAATTTTCCTGTGTTTACCAAATACTTTTCAAATGCTTCTAATATCTTCTTGTGTACTTCTGGTGCTTCTGTTTTAATACCATCCTTAATCAAAATTGCTTTTGCTGAATAGAAAATACAATAATAGGAATGGCCGATTACTGCACTGTAGAATGTAAAGTCTTTTTCAATTTTGAAATGTTCTTTTTGGAGTATTGGATTACTGGAAACGTCAAATAGCATTTTTGCTACTACAAATTCATTTTCAGCTCTTTGCAGATACAATTCAGCTTCATCATTCATTTTTTCTCCTACATATCAGTTTATAATACTCAATAAAGCCATAATAAATGAGATTGTTTTTATAAATCTGCTTGCCAACATTTTCATAATCAGCTTTTAACATCTCTAAAAACTCGCTTCTAGTAAAAATATGGTAGTCTATTGGTATTATTTCTCTTCTTTTCACTGTTTCCAAAAGTGGAGCTATTTCTTTTTCGATTTGATCAAACTCAACAATAACTGCTATATCCAAATCTGACTTCTCAGTTACTTTGTTTTTAGCATATCCACCAAAGACAATTAAAATAAAAAAGTTAGTTTTTTTTGAGATTCTATTCTGGATTTCTGACAATATTTCTTTTGGGAGCTTTCTTTTTTGAATTTCTAAATCATTGATCAAATTGAGATAGGATAAAGTTATATTATTATCAAGGTTCAAAGAATAAGCAGTTACGTTACCAATTACCTTTGTTTTTACTAAATTCTGCTCTTTGAACTTTTTGAGTGCGATCTGAACAATATTATTTGATTTTTGTTTGCTTTCTTCTTTAACTTGCTTAAATGTCAAACTAGCAAAGAGGTCTCTTTCAAAAACTCCTAGAATATTTAGTTGTTTTTTTGTAAGCATTTTACCTATTTTGTGGTATTATCTTACCTATTTTATGGTTAATACATATAAAAATCTTTCTAATATTGATAACTACCTCAAAGTTACTTTAAAAAAGAAATCCCCGTAAAATATAATTTCATGAAGTCTGCACTTATTTTCTGAAAGAAAAATAATTTTAGATACCGAGTTTAAGCTCTAGAAGCCTTCTAAACCAAAAACACAAAGTTTATATAGTAGTTCTAACTATAGAATAGTAACATTATGAGTATTAAAATGACAGAAAAACAAACTTTAGAAAGAATCACTGTAGTGAACAATGAAATAGTTGATTCTCATGGAAATAAAATCAAAGCCGAACCAGTAAGCGAATTAGATTTGGTTTTTATAGATAGAGTGAGGCAACATCCTGAAGAAGTTATTCAAAATCTAGCTCCAGAAAATACAGATTTTTATATGGAAAGTAAACATTCTTTCAATACTAATGTAGGATATAAGTATCTTGGTCAGGATAAAGCGCCTAATGCACCAGAGATTTCAATTTTCGCTGTCCAATATTGGAGGAGAAAATAAAATAGTAACAATTTGGGGGAAAAATGGCAACAAATTTTGATAATCAAGAATATAGAACAGCATTAGAAACCCTTACTTATTCTGGTGCTGTAAGAAAAAATAGAGAAGACTATATCACGCAAAGAAGAAAGGGTGATGATCTTACAGATATTCTCTTACATTTAGGTAGTTTAACAGCAAACGATCCATACACTTTTGCTAATTCAACTGACTCTGGTGTACTTCTTCCAACTCACGCTACTTTAGAACAAAAAGCATCAGGAGTTAACACAGCAATTTCAACTCACGGAAACGTAGTTTTAGATCATTATTCAAGTTTAATGAATAGATTTATACAAGAAATTGTTAAAGGAGTTACAGAAATATCTGAAAAAAAAGCAGACGAATTAAAATTAGAAGGTAAAATAAGAGAAGACTTTATTAAAGAAAATGTAAAAATTAATGTATACTCAAGGATAGGCAGATTAGTAAGAAATTTACCAGTATCGGAAGAATATCAAAAAGAGAACGCTAATGTTTATAAACATGTAAAAGAAATTGAAGCTATAGGAAAAGAGCTTGATGAAGGAAGAACAGAAGAATTAAAAGAGAAGGTTGTTGAAGCAAAAGACTTACATCCGGTATATGCAATACTTCCAAGAGCAAACCACTGGGCAACTGCCGGTGGTGTCCAAGAAATTGTTAGTATAAAGGATGGAATCATAGGAAAATCTTTTGTAAATGAAGATAACGGAAAATACAGTTTCAACAGAGACGAACTTGCTAAATACACTAAAAAGAGTAATCCAGCTTATGAAAGAATGGCACTAAACATAAATGAACTAGAAAGAGGATTAACTAACTAAATTTTTTATTTCTTCTTTACTCTTATTATCTTCTCACCTTTCAATAACTTCTCAGTTAAATCAGTCATCTCCTGTACAAATTCCTCTACTATCTTAATATGATTATCTACTTCCCTTCCTTTAATATGCTTAATATTACCATGAGTAATCTCTTTCACTAATTTCCTCATCTCTTCATATGTTTGCACATATTTCTTGTCTAATTCATTATGCTTGACAAAGATGTCATTCAATAAAATGCTAATATGTTCAGGACTAGGAGGCACTTGATTAGCAGCCATCAAAGCAGCATGCGCACTATCCACCATTGCCCAATACAATCCTTCTACCGCGCTTACAATGCTAAACCTCGTTTTCGCAATATGCAGAGGAGCCCTTCTAAGGTTTGTTAAAACAGCTTCTGGAGTAGGTCTTATCCTTCCCCTAGCTAATAACACTTTCAAAGGCTCAAAATAACCACCAAAGTCGATCAAGGCTTTGCCATATCTTAATGCATTAATAGCAACAGGTTCACCAGCCTTAACCTCTTCCCAATAGGTTGTTAAGGTTACAGTATTAAGATGTATTTTCTTCTTATATGGTTGGGCATTCAACAATTTTGCCAGCTCTTCCCTATACCACGCTATTAGCTCCTGATCCCATTGAATTGTGCAGTCGTCTATAATTATCATTAAGTCAACATCACTCTTCTTGCTGATCTTTTCTTTAGCAACCCCCCCAAACAAGACAATAGACTTGATAATTTCCTTAAATTTCTTATATACCTTAGTAGAAAAATCCAAAGCAATCTTTTCGCTTTCGCTAACACTAACCTCTTTTTTCTTTTTTGCCATTATCCAAATTCTTTTGATCTGCTATATATTAATTTTTCTATTAACTTGGCAGTTTGAAAAATCAGTAGAAATCTTTTTAAAAACTTATTATATAGAAAAAGTATGAAGCCAATGCAGCGGTGCTCTTGGGTAAGCAATAATCCTGTAATGATAAAGTATCATGATGAAGAATGGGGTGTTCCTTGCTACAATGACCAGAAACTTTTCGAGTTTATTGTTCTTGATACATTTCAGGCAGGATTGAGTTGGGAGATTGTTCTTAACAAAAGAAAAAATTTTCGAAAAGCATTCCATAATTTTAATCCTCAAAAAATCATGAAATACACAAATAAAGACATACAAAGACTGCTAAATAATTCTGGTATTATCAGAAATAGATTGAAGATTCAGGCAACCATCACAAATGCACGGAAATTCATAGAGCTTCAAAATGAATTCGGGTCTTTCAGCAGCTATCTCTGGCAATTTGTAAATAATAAACCAATAAAAAATAAATTCAAATCCATCAACGATCTTCCTGCCAAAACCATAGAATCAGATAAATTAAGCAAAGACTTAAAACAGCGTGGTTGGAAGTTTGTTGGATCTACTATATGCTATGCCTTCATGCAGGCATCTGGCTTAGTAAATGATCATACTCTTGATTGTTTTAGATACAAGAAAGTATAATTTCTTATCTTATTCAAATCTTACTCTGCTTTGCGATAAATTTTATTAAAATCCATTAGAAAAACCTACTTTTAGGTCACATTTTGTTTAACAGGAAGCAATCATAACATTTAAATAGTGTAATCATTAAATAAGAGTAAAATATCTACCATGAAAAAACAACTCATAAAGCTAGAAAAAGTCTGGAAAACCTATACACTAGGAGGAGAACAAGTTCATGCCCTGCGAGGAGCTAGTCTTGCAGTCCATCAAGGCCAGTTTATGGTTATTGAAGGACCCTCTGGCTCAGGAAAAAGCACAATGATGAACTTAATAGGTTGTTTAGACGTCCCTTCTCAAGGGGAAATCTACTTAGAAGACAAGAACATCGCGCATCTTGCAGAAAGCGATCTCGCTACTATCAGAGGAAAAAAGATTGGTTTTGTCTTCCAGAAGTTTAATCTCATTCCTACACTAACAGCCTTGCAGAATGTTGCTCTTCCTGCCCTATTCCAAAGAAAAAGCGACAAAGAGAGATACGCAAAAGCAAGAGAATTGCTAAATTTTGTTGACCTCGGACATCGTTTAAATCATAAGCCAAATCAACTCTCAGGAGGAGAACAGCAAAGAGTGGCTATTGCTAGAAGCATGATTAATGATCCTGAAGTCATCTTGGCAGATGAACCAACAGGAAACCTAGACACAATTACAGGAAGGAAAATCATGGATCTATTCAAAAAACTTCATCAAAATGGAAAAACAATCATCACTGTTACTCATAATGCTTTATTGGAAGCATACGCAGATCGCATTATCAAGATACAAGACGGCATGTTAACGGAGGTTAAAAAATGAAAAAATTACTTTTACTTTCTTTTTTATTGTTCTTAATTCCTTTCGCAGAAGCAGGGGACATCAGTGTAAGATTAATTTCAATAGATCCTTCTCCTGTTACTCCTGGAAATTTCTTTAGCATTACTTTTGAAGCTACCAACACAAGAAATGATTCTATTAATGATATTGCATTCGAATTAAATGTGCCCCCTGATTTTGATATAGAAACAGATGAAAGAATAGAGTTTAACGAGCTTGGTCCTGATGAAGAAGTTACTTTAAGTTGGTTAGTCAAAGCAGATAATTCTGTAAAAGCAGGGTTTGAAAAGATTGAATTAACAATTGAAGAAAACAATGAAGAGTCAAGCTTGTTCTTCCCTGTGCAGATTCAAAGCTTAGAGCCGACTTTGCTTATCACTAAAGTTTCAACAGATCCTTTGCAGGTTGCTCCAGGACAAAACCTTTTTCTTACTATAGAGCTTGAGAATCAAGCAAGCTTTTCTTTAAAAAATATTAATATCAAGCTTGATCTATCTACTACTCCATTTGCCCCTGTTCAAGGAAGTGATGAGCAATCTATAGAGCAGTTAAACAGCAGAAGCAGGCAATTAAAAACATTTCAGATAATTGCAACACCAGAAAGCCAAGCAGGTATTTATAAAATTCCTATTAATCTTGTCTACTATGATGAGTTCGGTATAAGATATACAAATGAAAATCTTCTCTCAATAAAGGTTGGCAGTGAGCCTCAGCTTACCATAAATCAGGAAAGCTCTTCCTTAATTTTAAATCAGAAAGGAGAAGCCTCGATTAAATTCGTCAATAACGGCTTGACAAAGATTAAGTTGTTAACTATTACTCTAGAGCCAATAAATGCGCAGTTGCTTTCTCCAGAGACAATATATATTGGAGATTTAGAAAGTGATGATTTTCAGACTATAGATATAACTCTTTACCCAGAATCAACAGACTCTTTAATGATAATTCATCTTAATTATAGAGATGCTAACAATGAAAATTTTCAAGAGACCATTCGCATTCCTTTGAAAGTCTATACTCAAGAAGAAGCTAAATCAATTGGCTTGATTAAAAATAATACAGCCATTTTTTATTTTATTGGCGCTATCCTCTTAACTCTTCTCTATATCTTCTTTAGAAAAAGAAGGAAAAAATGATTAAAGAATATTTTAATTTAGCCTTTACTAATCTGCTGAATCGTAAGCTTAGAAGCTGGCTAACCATGATTGGAATTTTTATTGGGATAGCAGCTGTTGTCGCCTTAATTAGTTTAGGCCAGGGATTGCAGCAAGCAATTAATGATCAATTTGCCTTGATTGGAGCCGATAAGCTCTTTATCTCTCCTAGGGATGCTAATTTTGGTCCTCCTGGCTTTACAGAATCAGGAAAACTAGATAAGCATGACATTGAATTAATTGAAAGAGTTAAAGGTGTTGATATAGTTGTTGGAAGATTGTTTAATGTCTTGCAAGTAGAGTTTAATGACCAGATTGCTCCAGAGTTTATTGTAAGCATTCCAGATTCAACAGAAGGAATTAATGTTTTAGAAGAAACAGAGCTCTTGAAGATTGATAAAGGCCGTTTGTTGAAAGCAAATGACAAAAATAAGGCTGTTGTTGGCGCTAATTATCTTAGTGATGATATTTTTGGAAAAGAGATAGAGATAGGCAATAATGTCTTAATTAAAGAAAAAACATTTAAGGTTATAGGCATTTTAAAGAAATCTGGAGATCCTGGATTAGATTCTGGAATAATAATAAGTGAGCATGATCTTAGAGAATTGTTAGAAAATGAAGAAAACTATAACGCACTCTTAGTAAAAGTAAAACAAGGCAATGATCCTTTGAAGGTAAGCGAAGAAATAAAAAAAGAGATGCGTCGTGATAGGAATCAAAAAGAGGGCAAAGAAGATTTCCAAATTCAAACACCAGAACAGCTCTTGCAAAGCTTTAACACTATATTGAATATTGTGCAGATTGTTTTGGTTGGAATTGCTGCTATTAGCTTGTTAGTTGGTGGCATTGGCATTATGAATACAATGTATACTTCTGTCTTGGAGAGAACTCGCGAAATAGGAATTATGAAAGCAGTTGGAGCTAAAAATCGCGATATCTTATTATTAATGTTATTCGAATCTGGATTGCTTGGATTAACAGGAGGCTTAATTGGTGTGCTTATTGGCATAGGACTAAGCAAAGGAGTTGAATACGCAGCTCTTCAGGCATTTGGCACTAATTTGATTAAAGCCAATGTAAGTCTGCAGCTTATTTTTGGTGCATTATTGTTTTCTTTCTTAATTGGGACATTTTCTGGATTATTTCCAGCAAGAAGGGCATCTTCTCTAGCTCCTGTAGATGCATTGAGGTATGAATAAAAAATTACTTAATAGACTGATTTGTATTTTCCATCAAGAGCACAAGCGCAGAAGTTTGATGGCAAAGAACAAAGTTTGAATCACGATAAATACGAGTATGATTGGAAGAAAGATGAGTTGATTGTTGGTAAAACCAGATTTCGCTTTAAAGGACTGTATACGAGGAAGGACGGGAAAAAGATTTTCCAATATTGGAATGACGAGCTCAGGAAGAAAAAAGACGTTCCGTTCTACTTTCGAGAACGGCTTAGGATGAGAGACAAGATGGAAAAAGAAGAGTCCAAAGAGGTTTATCGTATGAGAAAAAGCACGGTTGAGCCGGTGATTGGAAACATTAAGCAGAATCTTGGCTTCAGGGAATTTTTGCTTAGAGGCTTGCATGGAACAAAAATTGAGGTGAATTTGGTGAGTATAGCACATAATGTACAGAAAATTTGGAAGATGACGAGAGTTTCTGAATGCCGAATAGGGATTTTATTTTTTTTCTCACCCATTATCTGCTCTGGGAAGGAATTACGGGACGGCGTCCGCTGTTAAACTCTCCCGATAGGGATTGAATTTTAGTGCAACGTTCCGTAACGAAGCGGAGGAAAAATTCAAAGTAAAAAAATCGGCGTATCGAGTGCGAAGCACCATTAGTTAAAAGAATGAAGGGCAAAAACTTTATAATCTTTGAAATTATACTGATTACTATGGGAAAAAAAGACAAAATTTTCATCAAAAAAATGAGCAATGAAGATAAGTATAATGAATTAGATATTGAAAAATCTGAAACATTTCTAAAAAATTTGCAAGATTTTATATTAGATATTGGCTTAGCTAAAGTTACCAAAGGAGAATACGAATTTGATGGAAAATCATATGATATGAAAACATTTTATACATTATTCTATGAGGATGAAAAAGATGATTTTCAAATGAAAAAATTAACAATTAACGACTTTGGTAATGGAGAAATAGCCAGATATTTTAATAATGAGATTGAATTGCTCATGATTTTTCTAAGTAATAGAATAAAGTTAATCTTCTATTGCGATTTGAACAATCGTAAGAAAATTTTGGATTCTTTATTGAAGTTTTGTCAGATTATGAAAGTTGGTTCATAAAAAGTTTTTGCCCCTTTCTATATTTAGCCGATTTTTTTATTGAGTTTAACGATGTTATGTTCCCCTGCCGAAGTGAGCCTCGAGGAAAAATGAGACATTTTTCACTCTTGAGGCGAACTATCTTGGCAGGGTTCGAGCAACGAAGTTGCGAGAAAGTTGTCGGCACTATAGTTAGTAAATGGGAGACATCGCGGAAATTTTTTGCTTCTTTTTTCTAAAAAGAAGACCATAGAAGGGGCGTCATTTAACTTTTATTTATCCTGTTCTTAGCAATCTCAAAGTATTCATCATCAATTTCTATCCCAATAAAGTTTCTATTTAGTCTTTTAGCTACAGCTCCAGTAGTACCTGATCCCATGAAAGGGTCTAAAATAATTTCACCTTCCTTACTTCCCAGTAAGATTACTCTTTCCAATAGTTCTTCTGGTTTTTCTGTAGGATGAGTTGTAATGTGCCTTTTTGCCGTTATTATCCATAAATTCCGCATTTGCTTGCCTTCATTCAATTCTTTTGCTTTTTTATAATCAAAATAGTATTTTTTATTCTTACTTGCTAACCAAATCAATTCTGTTGATGGGGCAAGCCTATTAGGTTGTAATTGGGGGGGTCCATTTGGTTTAAACCAGATTATATCATTGATTATCCAATAACCCATTTTTTTAAGTAAAAATCCAACTGAAGGATGATTGTGCAGTGTTCCAGAGATCCATATCGTGCCATCCTCTTTTAAAACCCTCATACATTCTTTAATCCAATCGTAATTAAATTTGTCTATATCTTCAATCATATCCCAAATACCTTTATTACAATTAACTTTTCTACCATTTTTGCAGGTAATATGATTTTTACCAGAAAGGTTATAAGGAGGATCTGCGAATATCATATCTACAGATTTATCAGGCATTTTTTTAAGAATACCTACACATTCCCCTTTTTTCAATTGCACCCTTTTTTTATCCATTCTGCTATATATAAACAGTATAATATTTAAATATGTTCCCTTTTCATAATATACAAGAGGGGTATAATATGAAAAAACCTTGGTCAATATCAACAACTGTAAGGAATCCTGAGAGGATTAGGGAGTTTTTAAAAGTTTTAAAAATGATTGAGGGAGAAGAATGGACAAGAGATACCCAACAAAAATATCAAATAATGTTAATCCAGTATAAAGTTTATGGTTATGGAAGCCAGCAGTTTTATAATGGTTTATCAAAAGAGCATTTTAAATTAATGAGCAATTCTAAACCCATAACTTACCAGCAGGCAAAAGAAATCCTAGAAGCCAAGAATTATACTGGGGGTGGGGATATGAGGGGCAGACAATCATTTAATCCTTTAGAAAAAATGGGATTGGCTTTTATTGATAGTAAAAACAAGGTCAAAATATCTGCTGTTGGAAGTCTTTTTCTCAGAGAAGATTATGATCTTGGAAATGTATTTCTTAAAAGTTTTTTGAAATGGCAATTGCCTAATCCAGATTCTCCAGATTTCAGAAAAGATGATGGATTTTGGACTAAACCATTTATTTCTGTGCTTCATTTGATTTTCCAAGTAAATAAAATCTGGTCTAAATTAGGAAATAATCCAGTAGGAATTAGTAAAAAAGAATTCTCTTTGTTTGTTCCAACTTTAATTGATTTTAATGATATACGAGATATAGCTAAAGAGATAATAAAATTTAGAATCGGTATAAAGAAAACAAAAGAAGATAAGAAGAAATATCTTGAAAAATATAGTTTGGATTATATCAAGAAATTTTTAGATTCTGATAATGAAAAATTGATTAATGCAACCTTAAAAAATACAAGAGAATATACTGATAATATAATTAGGTATTTTAGATTGACAAGATTTATCCGTCTTAGAGGCAATGGATATTATGTGGATTTAGAACCAAGAAGAGAAATTGAGATTAAAAGTTTATTAGAAGCAGATTCTGGAGAACCAATAGAGTTCAAAGAGCGTGAAGATTATATTGATTATTTGGCAGATATTGATAAACCATTGCTTCCTTGGGATACAACTGATAAATTAAACCAAATTGCAAAAAATATTATTTCTGAAATAAGAAATCTAGAAAAAATTTTGGGTATTGTTAAATTTAAAGAAAAACCTTATAGCACCTTTGATAAGGCAAAATTGAAAAATTATATACAAGAACTTAGAGATGTAAGAAGAGATTTACAAGAAGACATAAACTATCAAGAATTTCAGGATTTATCCAATCTTAAAGAATACATAGAGATACTAAAGAGCAAAATTTTTGTTATGGATAATAGACCATTAGTTCTTGAGAAATATATCACTCTTGCTTTAAACGCCTTAAATGATGCTTTAGAGATTAAACCAAATTACCCTGTAGGTGATGATAATGAACCAACCAATACTGCTCCTGCTGGTGAACCAGATATTGAATGTTTTTACCAAAAATTTAATTCAATTTGTGAGGTTACACTATTAAAGGACAGATCACAGTGGTTTAATGAGGGGCAACCAGTAATGAGACACTTAAGAAAATTTGAAGAAAATAATCCTAAAAAAGATGCTTATTGTGTTTTTATAGCTCCTAGTTTACATGTGGATACAATCGAAACTTTCTGGTTTTCAATTAAGCATGGTTACAGAGGCAAATCCCAAAAGATAGTTCCCCTAACTATACAACAGTTTATAGAATTACTTGAAATATTAATTTCAATGAAAGAGAAAAATAATTTTCTTTCACATAACAAATTACTAGACCTTTATAATAGTATATTAAATCTAAATAAAATATCAGATTCTGGAAAATGGATTAACTCAATACCTAAAATAATCGACACTTGGAAACGAGAGGTTTTAGCATGAAAGAATTTATAAATAAAAATCATGAAGGAGATTGTATTGAAATAATGAGCAAGATTCCTAAAGGCAAAGTTCAATTAATACTGACCGATCCTCCTTACAATGCCTCAAATGGTGGAGTTAATCTGCCGGACAATAAAACAGGAGGAGCATATTACAAAGTAAATGAGGAATGGGATAAATTTGGTAATTATAAAGATTATATGCAGTTTACTAAAAGATGGCTAGAAGAGGCCGATAAACTTTTAGCTCCGAATGGTTCTATCATGGTTTGTGGCTCTTTGCATAATATTGGAGAGGTTATTGTTGCATTAAAAGAAAGAGAGTATAAATTTATTAATTTAATAACATGGAAAAAAACAAATCCTATGCCTAGCATTACTAAGAGAACTTTAACACATTCTACAGAATTTATTGTGTGGTTTGCTAAAGGAAAGGGTTGGAAATTTAATTATAAAAATATGAAAAAATATAGTCAAGGAAAACAATTAAGGGATGTTTGGGAATTTTCTATCTGTCAGGGTTCAGAGAGGATTAAAGGAAAAAATGGAAGAGCTGCACATCCTACACAAAAACCTTTAGAATTATTCAAAAGATTAGTAGAGATGGCAACAGATGAAGGAGACATTATTATTGATCCATTTATGGGTTCTGGAACAACAGCCATAGCAGCAATGCAATTAAATAGGGATTGGATTGGTATTGATAATAATAAAGGATATATTGACTTAGCAAATAAGAGAATCGAAAAGCATAAGAAAAATACTAAAATTGGGGATTATTGTTAAAATGAGAGTTTATAATAAAAAATTTGTGGAATTTTTAGAAGGAAATGATAAACATTTTGTCATTCCAGTTTATCAAAGAAATTATGATTGGAGTAAAGAACATTGTAAAAGGCTGTTTAATGATATTTTAGAAATCCATAAAAAAGGATATACAAATCATTTTTTAGGTACAATAGTTTCAATCTATGACGAACAAAGCGAAAAAAGAGAGTATCTTATTATTGACGGACAACAGAGAATTACTACCCTATCTTTGTTATTGTTAGCACTATATGACTTATTAGACAAAGAGGAAATTAAAGGTAATATAAATAAAGAAGAAATAAGAGATGAGTATCTCGTAAATAAATATTCTGAAGGAGATAAAAGAATCAGATTAAAACCTGTAAAAGATGATAATCTTGCATTTATCCAACTTTTTAAGAGTTCAGATGAAAAGATACCTGATTCTAATGTTACTAACAATTATGAATATTTCAAAGAACGAATAAAAAAATTAGACATCTCTTTTGAGGATTTTTATAAAGCGATTAAAAAATTAATAATAGTAGAAATTGAATTAATCCGCTCGGAAGATGACCCTCAAATGATTTTTGAAAGTTTAAATTCTACTGGACTTTCGCTTACTCAATCTGACCTCGTTAGAAATTTTATTTTAATGAAACAACCATCTAAAGAACAAGAAGAATTTTATAACAAATATTGGTATAAAATAGAGAAGAATACTCGCTTTAATGTTGATAGTTTCATCAGAGATTTTTTAACATACAAAGAGAGAGTGATTCCTAATAAGGATAAAGTTTATGAGAGCTTTAAAAAATTTGTAAGACAAAATCACGCAGAGAATCTAGAGGATTTCTTAAAAGAATTACTAAAATTCTCAGAATATTATAGTAAAATAGTGTTTTCAAAAGAAGAAGATGCTACAATAAATAATCTGTTAAAGAGAATAAATAAATTAGAGGTTAGTGTTTCTTATCCCTTTTTATTAGAAGTATTTGATGATTATTCCAATAATATTTTAAAGAAAGATGATGTAGTTGAAATTCTGAAAATTCTTGAATCTTTTGCATTTAGAAGAATTATAACAGATTTGCCAACTAATGCTTTAAATAAAATTTTCCAAATCTTAGGGAGAGACATAAAAAAAGTTGAAAATTATAAAGAAAATTATATTGATATTCTAAAATATCTCTTAATTAGTAAAAAAGGTTCTCAAAAATTTCCAACAGATCAAGAATTCTCTGATAAATTTAAAACAAGAGATGTTTATAATTTAAAGAGCAAAAATAGATTACATCTTTTAGAAAATTTAGAAAATTATGAGAATAAAGAAGAAGTTAAAGTAGAGGAACTACTTAACGATAAAACCCTTGATATAGAGCACATTATGCCTCAGACCCTAACTAAAATTTGGATAACTGCTTTAGGGCAAGATTTTCATCAAATACATGAGAAATGGTTGCATACTATTGGGAATATTACTTTAACAGGGTACAATTCTAAGCTAAGCAATAAATCTTTTGTAGAAAAAAGAGATATGCAAAAAGGATTTAAAGAAAGTAGACTCTTCTTAAATAAATATCTGAGCGAATTAGATAATTGGAATGAAGAAAATATTCAAAAAAGATCGGAAATTCTATGTGAAGTTGCTTTGAAAATATGGATTTATCCACAAACAAATTACATCATTCCTAAAAAAACAGATAATTTGTATAGTTTATCTGATGATCATTGTTTTACAGGAGAAAAAATTGAGTCTTATATTTTCCAAGAAAAAGAGATAAAAGTTAAGAGTTGGAAAGAACTTTATCAAAGTATTTGTCTCTCTTTGTATGATGTTGATTCTAATAAATTTAAATCGTTTTTAGAGGATGATGAATTTCAGATGAAAAAAAGAAAAATGATTTCCGCTAATAAAGCAAACTTAACAAGCCCTTTAAAAATTTCGGATACAATATATTTAGAGTCTAATTTGAATACAGATACAATTCTTAATATGATACGATTAGTTTTAAAAAAATTTGAAATTGATGACGATGAAGTAAGTGTATATCTAAAAGAAAATAACGATTCAGAATAAAGACGCCCCTTCTAATATAATTCTTTTACAAAGTAAAAGACTATCTGTCCGTTAGGACTATCGCGATGTCCCCTAATATTATTCATGCCGACAATTGAATACAACGATGTTATGTTCTCGGCTCCTCGTGAGCCCCCTCGAAAACCGACAGGTTTTCAGAGCTGGGCGATAGAGATGAGACGACCGAGCATTTTTTTCCGCAGAAAAAAAGCGGAGGAGTTACAAATTGCAAATTTTGGGTGGGCATAGTAATAAGAGGGGGCACTTTCGTAAGGTTTAAAAGTTCAGGTATATTCTCCCATTTGAGGTGGTTAGTCCTCAGACTATTTCTGAGAATAATGAGAATGGAACAAGATTTACAGAAGATGATTAATGAACGCTTTGAAAGAGTTTATAGAGAAGTTAGACCTGTCCTTGGAAGAGTTTTACCTCAACTTAGCAGAGATGGATGGTTGCCAACAAAAACCAAAAGGAACAGTATGTATCATGGGATTACTGTCTTTGAGATAGAAAGAGCTACATGCAACCATTATTTTAGAACTCACTCAGCAGAGTATGAATCAGAACATCCCGATTTACCCCAAATACATCCTTTTTGGTATGCCTTATTAAGGGATTTTGTTCAAACTTGGGCAAGAGAAAGTCCGACAGGGAGGATTATTCAAAGAATGCATGCAGATTTCGGTCAGTATTTGGAAGATGAAGATGCGGGAGTTTTGGAAGACTACATCAATGTTAATAGAAGACGAGAAGGATTCCCGGAGATAAATACTTCTGGTAAAGTGCCCCCTCAGTAATCGGGCGGGTAGAAAATTTGCAATTTGTAATTGAACATAATGCCTGTTAGTTTCCCCTGAATACTTGGAAGGGTTGAGTTTTAGTGCAACGTTGCCGAAGGCAAAAACTCAAAGTTGCAAATTCTCGTTTGTCAATCTGAGAGGGCACTTCAGGATGGTGGGAACCATCAGTTTTTTAGAATTAGAGAGGGCACTTTTGTTTTAGTTTCGTTCGTCGTAGGGTTGAGGGCAGTAGGTTTTTGCTTCTTTTTACAAAAAGAAGAAATTTAGTTTTCTTTAAATTCAGTTAGATATTTTTCAATGACTTTTTTTGTTCCACTTGTGATATATACTTTACTTTCTGGCTTCCAAAAAGAAATATATTTTATTTCATGTTTTGGTCGTGGGATTCCTTCTGCTTCTACAAGAAAAACTTTAGCATAATTCATCACAGATTTTCCTCTGTGAGCATGCCATTTACCACCAACATACCTGAATAAATAGGTTATATTTCTAGTTCTTAATCCTGTTTCTTCGTAAAGTTCTCTAATTGTAGCTTTTTTTCTGCTTTCCAATCTCTCAGCCCCGCCACCAGGAAGAATAAACTTTTTGTTTCTTCCAGCTACGACTAAAATACCTTTATCCGTATCTACAATTGCAACGCCTTTTCTTCTTTTATGTATCATTTTCCAGTAAAGATTGAAATTATTCTCTTAAACAATGATGGGGATTTGGTAATACTCCTAATCGGTTCTGTAATTTGACTGACCTTCTTATTCGAGTTATATCTACCTTGCATAAATTCTTTTAGTAAGGTTTTGCTTCGTCTTGTTATATGCTTATTCAATGCCTGTCTTCGATTAAATAATCTTCTCTGAAGAAAATCGTACTCTCGCAAAATTCTTCCACCCTTAAGTAAAGTTACCCTCATAACAATCTGTGTAAAATCAGGAGCAGGTTTATTTTTGATATAGTTTTTTATTGAATTAAATTCATTCTGATTTAGTTTCATAGCTAATGTTGAATGATATCCAAATCTGTCTTTTTCCTCTCTTTTATTATGTGCAGGTAGTTTGCAATACTCTTTTAAAGTTTTAGAAAGATTTACCCTAAATTCATTAAATTTTTCGTTAGGTGTAATATTTACAAAGACAACTCTGTTGTTATCAAATGTTCCAAATCCATTTCCCTTAAATTTCATTAGTTCTGTTTGTGAGCATATTCTTACAAAATCAGAGATAAGTCTTTTTTCATTATTTGTTTCTATTGGCCCAACTAGAGTTATATGGGGAACCTGTTTTCTTTTACCAACGCCGAACCTTCGATTTATACTATAAATCATACTTTTAAGATAAGTTCTTATTCTCTTAGATTGAAATCTAAACTCGATTAGGTAATGTGCCATTTTTTGATGTTTCCTTCCATATCCTCAATTATCTCTTCTTTTGTTTTATTTCCATCGATAATTATGTCGGCTCTTTTTCTCTGAATTTCTTCATATTTTTTTGATTCAGGTATAACCGCATTCATAGTATAATCTATATGCTTACTTGTTCCATCCCTTTTTGTTCTTCTATATAGAATATTAGCATCTGAAACTTCTACCCAAATTCTTTTATCAAAAAGATTTGATAGTTCTGCATCAACAAAAAGAAGATAACCCTCCACAATAATAATCTTATGGGGTTTTACTTCTCTGTCAAAAACCTCTGTCCATCTGTGGCTTGGAATATGTGTAGATTGCCCGTTTTTTAGCTTTTTTATAGAATAAATTAACCTGTCAATTCTTAAGGATTCTGGGCTTTCCCAATTATCTGCCTTTACCTTGAAAAATTTATCCTGATTTATATGCAAAAATTCGCCTTTGTATTTTTCTTCTAATTCTTTAATAACAGTAGATTTTCCAGAACAACTTCTGCCACAAACGCCTATTATAAGAGGTTTTATTTTTCTTGTGAAAAGCCCCATCTTGATTTCTCCTTAAAAATTTCCATTTTCATCAAGATTGATATAAACTATAAATATTATAATCACAAGGGAGATAAAAATCATTATCCATTTTCCTATTTCATTTGGTTGTGCGATTGCTTGTTTAAACCATTCATTAGCAAAAAAAGCTATAACTAAACCAATCACAATAGACGATGATTTCTTAAGTTTCTTCGAGTTTAATTTAATCATTGAATAACTCCTTTGATTTGTATGCCTCTTGAGTTCCTTGATTTATCTGATTACCCATTGTTAGATAATCTAATTTATTGAATCCATGTACCAAAGCTACTATATTTCTAGGAAATCTTTGAACTCTCTCATTGTACTGCTGTGCTACTCTGTTATAAGCAAGTCTGAATTCTCTTAATTTTGATTCTATCCTTGAAATATTGCCATGCCCCATTATACTCTGATGTAAAGCACTAGCTTTTAACTTAGGATATCTTTCAAAAACTGCCTGAATTCTTAAAAAACTATTATCTATTTCTTGAACCGCCTTTACTTTTTCGTTAAGAGACGCATCTTTTGTCCAGCGACTTCTTGCTTCTATTACATCTTTAAGTGCTTTATACTCATGAATGTCATATTTTTTTACAGCTTGAGCAAGTGCAGGAAGCATATCTATTCTTTGTTGCATAACTACATCTATATCTGCAAATTTTCTGTCTGCTCTTGTTCTCCAATAAACAAACTTATTATAAATTACAATCCAACCCTTAGTTAATAGAAATAAAATAATCGCTACAAAAACCGATGCTCCAATCCATATTATTGTTGAAATTTCCATTTTATTATACCTCAAAGTAGTCTTTTTCTTTTAAATTCTTTGGTTTGACTTCTGCTTCAAAATATCTTACCATTTTTTTAATTGCCTCTTGCTTTGTTGTAAGCTTGTTCACAAGTTTGTAGATTTCTACAATCCTGTCTTCTTCTTCGTCCAAATCTATTTGTATTTTTGTCATGATTCATCTTGTTATTCTATGATACATGGTAATATATGGTGGTATTTAAACCTTTCGGTCGTTTGTCTGCCCTCAACCCTTTTTAGTTTTTGATTAGTAAAAGTGCCCTCTCCAAATTAGGGGCGGGTGGTCGGGGGAATTGAAGTGCCCTCTCCTAAATTTCCGGTTTTTATCTCAAAAGTTAGAGAATTTGCAATTGAAACTAACGATGTTAGGCTCTTGTTTCCTCGTGAGGCTCCTCCAATTTAGGGAGTAAATTGAGAGATGAGCCGATAGAGATGAAACAACGAGAAACTTAGAGTTTCGAAGAGTTAATTATCATGCGCGGGTGGTCGGGGGCTTGGAGGAGGGCAAGCCAGTTAATAGTATTTATGAGGGGCACTTTACTTAAGGAGTATAAAATATGGCTATATGCTTTTTTTCATAAAGGGAGAGTGAAGCCTTCTTGAAGTTTTTACTAAATTCTTTTTTATATTTTGGGCTTGTAGGTAAAATTTTAACATAAACAAATAATTCACCTGTTTTAGGGTTTAAAATTTTATGAGTTTTTATTTCTTCTGCTGTGAGATTGTATTCTGATAAAAATTCGTTCAATTCTTCAAGATTTGAAAAATCAACTATGCTTATATCTCTCTTCCCAGAACGAATTTTTAAGTCATAACCTTGCTTTTCTAACAATTGCATTATCTCACAGCGTTCATCCCAAGAAGGCTGAAACTCTATTTCAGTTATTTGAGGAGTCGAAGCTCCCAAACTTTTTAACCAATTAAGTATGCCCATATTAAGTAGATATTTTGTATGTTTAAATAATTTTGTAAAGTGCCCCGAGCTATCTAGGGGAGCATGATAATTAATTGAGCCTAATCTGTGTTATGTGGGGTGGCTGCAAGCCGACCGAGCGGAGTGAAACGGAGCGACAGTATGACGCAGGGGGCGCTCAACAATTATAAGAAAACCACTTCTAATTTAATTTTGTCAGGATCTTCAAAATAGACGGCGTAATATTTTTCAGTGTATTCCGGGAAGTGTCTTGGACTATCATAAAGTGGTTTTATACCTCGAGGAATGAGAAATTCTTGGCAGAACTTATCAACATCTTCTCTTTTAGACACACCAAAAGCAAGATGGTTCACACCTACATTTCTTCTATTATATCCTCGACTTTTGTTTTCTTTAGAAACTTCTTTCAACCAAATATCGGTTGGGTCATTTCTCATTCCTAAATGCGATTCATCTTCATCTACTAATTGATACCCAAAGTAAGTTAGCAATTCTTTATAAAACTGAAAAGAAATTTTTCTATCCGAAACATAAATTGACAAATGATTAAATGATGTTTCAATCCCCATAAGATTAAGATATTGCTAAAGATATATAAAATTTCCTGTTGAGCGCCCCCGAGTAATATTGCACATAACAGTTCATATACGCAAGTTGCCAAATTCTTGTGTTTTATGGCTTATTCTAAGCAAATTTTTAGGTTCATAATTGATTTTTCTGTAGTTTCAATTAAATAGTAACAAAGTTTAAAAACAAAAGATTTATATATAAGTTAGTTTACTTAAAGTAAACAGTTTAATTAACATTAACAAAAATGAAAGAAAAAACACAAGAATCTCAAGAAAAAGAATTTGAAGAAACAAAGAAAAAACAAGAAGAATACCTTAATGACTTAAAAAGAATTCAGGCAGAGTTTGAAAATTATAAGAAAAGAACAGAAAGGGAAAATGTCATTTTAACGAAAAATGCCAATGAAGCATTAATAATTAAACTGCTTCCATTCCTAGATGATCTAAAATCAACTTTAGTGCATGTTGAAGACAAAAATATCAAAAAAGGCATTATCCTGCTTTATAAAAAATTATGGTCAATTTTAGAAAAAGAAGGCCTGCAAGAGATTAAAACACTAAACCAGAAATTTGATCCTTACCTGCATGAATGCTTATTGCAGGAGAAATCAGATCAGGATAATATCATCTTAGAAGAATTGCAAAAAGGCTATATGCTAAATGGAAAGGCAATAAGGCATGCAAAAGTAAAGATTGGAAAAAATGATGAAAACTAAACTCGAACAAGCAGAAGATATCCCGGAAATCTTTGAGATAGTAAAAAGAATAGTAAAGCAATCAACAAATCTCGAACAAACCGGGATTATGCTGGGATTGAATAGCTTTGGCACCAAGCCAAATGGCGTCTTAGGAGCATTATACTCTCCTCTTTCAAATATGATAATTATTAATAAAACCCTAACAGACAGAATATTAATCAGATATCCGCAGTTATACAAGTATTATGCATTCCATATCCTGCTTCATGAATACCTGCATAGCATAGGGATTACTAATGAAGAGCAAGTAAGAAAATTAACCTATCAATTGAGTAAAAAATATTTTGGCGAAGATCATGCAGTCACAAAAGTGGCTGAAAAATTTGATTTAATCTTGAAAAAATTAATTTACCCTATAGAAGAAGGTCAAGTAGACCTAGATTTTGTAATGGGCTTTAATAAATCAGATACAAACTATATAGGATGAAAAATGGAACAAGAAAATTTTGATAAAATAAGAAATGAAGTAAATGATTTAAGAAATGAAAAAAGAAGATTTCAGACTATTAGGAAAAATATAGGAGAGGAAAGATTAAAAGAATTTTTTAATACGATTTATCCTAAATTCGCCATTACAGAAATTGAAAAGATTACGGGGATTCCAGATTCTACTTTGGGAAGACGGTTTGGAGAATTAAATATTCCATTTATAAGACACCATATTGTTACTAAAGCTTTTCCAGGAAATGAAGATGCTGAAATTGTGATAACAAAAAATAATGAAGCTTTCAGAGCCGTTACAGTTAAAATTACCCCTAAACTCGCTTACCTTATTGGATTTACATTAGGTGATGGATCAGTACAAAAATATATGATTGAAGTTTTTAATAAAGATAGAAAATTAAGAGAAATTCTTTTCCAACATTTAAAACCGTATGGAACCATAACTGAAGAAGAGAGAGAAAATGGGTTATGGAGATTAAGATTGTCAAATGGAGTAATAGCAAATCTCATTAAAGATGAAAAAGGTATAAGAGAAGACACTTTAAATTATATTTTTAGCAATGATGAATTGGCAAGACAGTTTATAGCTGCATTTTGGGATGCAGAAGGAACAGTTAGAAAACAATACAATTATTATCATATCTATTTATACAACTCAAATGAGTATTTAATAAGTAAAGTTTGTGGATTTTTAAATAATAAGAAAATCAAATTTTCTATTCATAAAAGACCAACAAGAGATAAAGAATCTTTTATTTTGGATCACTTAGTTAAATCAAAGAAAATTTTAGTAAGAATTAATATACACAAACCTTCATGGACGAAATGGACAAATGAAATAGGTTTGTTAATGAATCATACTAAAAAGAAAGAAGTTATAAACCAAATTTTAAAATTATTTGGAGGTAAACAAAATGAGTAAATTGATAGCCGTAGATTTGGGTACCAGTAATTCAGCTGCAGCTTTTATAGAAGCAGGCAGACCAAAAATTATCCCAAGTAAGGAAGGAGCTTCATTATACGGAAAAGCATTTCCATCTGTAGTTGCATTTACTAAAGATGGACAAGTCTTAGTAGGCGAACCTGCTAAAAGACAAGCTATCTCTAATCCAGAAAACACTATAACAGCAGCAAAGAGGAAGATGGGCACTAATCACATTTATAAGATTGGTAAAAAAACCTATACTCCTCAGCAAATTTCTGCTTTTATCCTGCAAAAAATCAAGCAGGATGCAGAGGAATTTATAGGAGAGAAAATAGAAAAAGCAGTTATTACTGTTCCAGCTTATTTCGATGATAATCAAAGACAAGCTACCAAAGATGCAGGAAAGATAGCAGGATTAGATGTCATTAGAATTGTAAATGAGCCAACAGCAGCCTCTCTAGCATATGGCTTAGACAAGCAGCACAAAGAGCAAAAGATTCTTGTTTTCGATTTTGGAGGAGGAACTCTAGATGTCACAATTATGGAGTTTGGTGATGGCGTCTTTGAAGTAAAATCCACTTCTGGAGATACACAATTAGGCGGAACTGATATGGATAATATCATAGTAAATTATGTTGTAGAAAATTTCAAGAAGGAAACTGGCATTGAATTGGATGATGATGCTACGGCAATGCAACGAGTTAGAGAAGCAGTGGAAAAGGCAAAGATAGAATTATCCACTACTCTAACAACAGATATTAATCTGCCATTTATCTCAGCGACTGCTAAAGGACCCAAGCATTTAACTATGCAGATAAACAGGGCTAAATTAGAGGAATTAGTTAATCCCATTGTAAAAAGATGCAAAGCCCCTCTAGAGCAGGCTATGAAGGATGCTAAACTTACTTCTAAAGATATTGACAAAATTATTTTAGTTGGTGGTCCTACGAGAATGCCAATATTGCAGAAATTTGTAGAAGATTTTGTAGGAAAGAAAGTTGAAAGAGGAATTGATCCTATGGAGTGTGTTGCTCAAGGAGCAGCAATCCAAGCAGGGGTCTTAGCTGGAGAGGTAAAAGATGTATTGCTTTTAGATGTTACTCCATTAAGCTTAGGAATTGAAACTTTAGGTGGGGTCTTTACTAAATTAATAGAGAGAAACACAACAATACCGACAAAGAAATCGCAGATATTTTCAACAGCAGCTGATAACCAGCCAGCAGTAACCATTAATGTCTTGCAAGGAGAGAGAGCAATGTCAGCTGATAATAAAACTTTAGGAAGATTTGACTTAGTAGGCATTCCTCCAGCTCCTCGTGGCATTCCACAGATAGAAGTTACATTTGATATTGACGCAAATGGCATTGTCCATGTAACAGCAAAAGATTTAGGAACAGGAAAAGAACAAAATATTAAGATTACAGCAGCGCAGAAATTAGATGATACAGAAATCAAGAAGATGCAGCGTGAAGCAGAAGACTTTGCAGAGCAGGACAAGAAACGAAGAGAAGAAGTAGAGGTAATTAATCAAGCAGATTCTCTAATCTACTCTACAGATAAACTCTTAGAGGAAATGAAAGACAAGATACAGGATGAAAAAATTACAAAAATCAAAGAAGAATTAGATGCATTAAAATCTTTGATGAAAGAAGAGAAGAGAGATGCAGAAAAAATCAAGGAAAAACTAGAAGATATCAACAAGATTGTCCAGGAAGCAACCACTGAATTATATCAGAAAGCCTCTCAGGAATACACGCAACAAGAAGAAAAAAAGAAAAAAGGCAAAAAAGATGATAATGTTGTAGATGCTGAGTTTGAAGAGGAGAAGGAAAAGAAATAAAAAGGTTCTTTTTTCTTCTTTTTCTATGGTAACATTCCAAGAGAAAGTAAGACTTGTAGATGTTTTATCAGATAAATAAGAAAAATGACCAAGCGCGATTACTATGAAATCTTAGGAATAAGCAAAACAGCTTCCCTAGATGAAATTAAGAAGGCCTATAAAAATTTAGCAAAAAAATACCATCCTGACATCTCAAAGGATAAAGGAACAGAAGAAAAATTCAAAGAAATCAGTGAAGCCTATGCTGTATTGTCAGATGAAAAGAAAAAATCCCAATATGACCAGTTTGGACATCAAGGCTTTGATCAACGTTATACCCAAGAGGATATCTTTAGGGGCTTTGACTTCAACATCTTTGACGAGATCTTTGGAGAAAGCTCTGGCTTTGACAATATCTTTGATATGTTTTTTGGTGGGAGATCAAGGAACAGACAATATCGGGGTTCTGATTTAAGATATGATTTAGAAATTTCCTTAAAAGAAGCTGCTTTCGGAATAGAAAAGGCAATAACACTGGAAAAAGAATTGCAATGCTCTTCTTGTAAAGGCACGGGCGCTAAAGATGGCATTTTAGAAGAATGCTCAAAATGTGATGGCTCAGGACAATTCACTCAAACAAAAAGAACACCATTTGGCATTTTCAGAACCTCTACTCCATGTAACAAATGCCAGGGCTCTGGCCAGGTTATTCAAGATCCTTGCTCAGAATGCAGAGGAAAAGGCTTACTGAAAAAAACTAAAAAAATTGAAGTAAAGATCCCTGCAGGAATAGATACAGGGACACAGCTGCGATTAAAAGGAGAGGGAGAAGCGATACGCAATGGCGTTACTGGAGACTTATATGTTTATCTTTTTGTTAAGAAAGATAATACCTTTGAAAGAAGAGGAAATGATATTTATACTATAATCCCGATTACCTTCTCACAGGCAGTTCTAGGCGGGAGTGTAAAGGTTCCTACTTTAGAAAAAGAGATTGAGATGAAGATGCCTGCAGGCACACAATCAGACACTCTTTTTAGATTAAAAGGAAAAGGAATAAAGCATTTGCATACTAATGTTATAGGCGATTTATATGTTGAAGCTAAGTTAGTAACTCCTGTAAAACTTTCAAATAAAGAGAAAGAGCTCTTTAAGCAATTATCTTCTACAGAAAAAGTTTCAGGAAAGTCTTTTTTTCAGAAGATTTTTGATGTGTAAGGGTAAAGAATTATTGAAAGTATCAAATAGGAAGTATTATATACAACTTTAGAATAGTAACATTGATATTAAAATAGTAGAAAAATCATTATATTTGGAATAAACAAAAATGAAAAAAACATTTGCACCACCACAAAAGAAACTGGAAACAGCACTAAAAGAGCAAGGTTTTAGAAAAATGAATCGTGTTCCAGAAGTAAATAATTATTATAGTATTCTAGAATCAATAAGATCTATAGCTGGGGGTTATCCTTATGAAGCTGAAATTTTTATCAAGCGTATTGAATTAGAAGATGGAACTGTAAGTGAGGAATATTGGTATAGACTATATGACCTACGCAGAGAGAGGTATGATTGATTAAAATGAAATCATTAGCCATTAAAAGAAACGATTTAGATATACATACTGAGAACTTTGCAAAACTCACAAAATGATTTTTTGAGCCAAAAATTTTTAATCATTATTAGCTAATTGTTAGCATTTCCAAATTACTTTAAGCGTTATCTAACTGAAATTGAATTATTCAAAGTTCTCTACTGCCAATAGAGCTAAAATCTCAAAACTTATGGGAGTAGTAATGGAATATGCTTTGCGTAATAACTACGGATTGACTCTTGATTTTAATTTTACTACGAGAGAGCCTATTGTGCATTCTTGTGAATATAGGTGTGTTATTGGTGTATACACAAAGAATGAGTATCCTGGCTTGGAAAATACCAGAATAGCGGGTGTTGGGATTGATGATGATTTACATTTGTCAATTGTTGGTGGAGGAGACCCAGATGGTCCTCAACAGTATGAATCTAATCGCATATCTCGTGAATTTATCAAACTCATAAGAGAAGAACTTTCCGATAAAGTGTGAATAAAAATGTCAAATGATCGAGAGCAAACGTCAATGAAATTTGAACCTTTACCATTTGATCATATATTCAGGCCAGAGCTTAGTCTTTATGGAGATATTCCTTCAGATATTCGTAAAGAATGGGACGAAGTCGTAGCAAGATACAGGAAAGGGTGTTGGGATAGAATAAATAACTATCCTGAGCAGCCAACTCTACAAGCAAGATCATGTTTAGAACTTATGGAAACTTTTCCTCACGAATTTGATAGATTTATGTGCAGAATTTTTGATAGAGATCCGGAATTAGGATTAGAAATGTATTATGTTAATTGGAATAGTATGCAACATGCCTATATTGGATTAACACTTTATTTAGCATTCTGCTCTAAAAACAGTTAAAATATAGCAAATTTGAATGTGAAAATTAGGCCACATTCTACCATCATACTGCGTATAGAATAGAAAAGTTTATATATTACTTCTTATGCATCCTATAAAATTAACAAAATATAGGATGTAAAATGGATTGGTTTCAACTGGCAAAAAACCTAGAAGGCCTTCAAACAATAGTCGCAATAGCCAAAATCCTAAATATTTCTGAAAAGACAGCTATAAATTATGTCTATGAGCTAAGAAAAAGAGGATACATAGAAACAGAATATGGCAAAAGAAAAATAAGAATGTATAGGGTAAGAATAATAAGAAAAAAACTTCTAGGATATCCCGGATTACATGAAATGATCAATAAATATTCAAAAGTAAAGCTTGTTCCAGCTGTCGAGTCAAGAATACACACCCATAAGCTTTCTGTAGAAGAAACCATTGTAAGAGGACTAAAAACAAAAAGAATAAGAGTCATCCTAGCAATTCTTGGATTATTCAATCACATAACTAATTGGCCATTATTAGCAAGTATGAGTAAGCAAGAAAACATAGGAAGAGAAATAGGAGCATTATATGATGTAGCAAGAACTTTTATGAGGGTAAGGCGGATGGACAGAAGAACGAGAAAAAGCCTCTTAAAAAGCAAAATAAAATCAAGATATATTATAGAAAATATGAAGAGTAAAGATTTTAGAGATATTGAAAAAAAATGGAATGTGTTTATCCCTATAAGTAAAAAAGATTTGGAGATATACAAAGAATGATATCATTAAATGATCAATTAGAGCTATTTAAGTTGATAGGGAGAATACTTAAAGATAAGATAGAGTGTCTTGTAATTGGTGGCTCTGCAATGATGTTCTATGGCGCAAAAGAGGCAACAAAAGATATTGATTTAGTATTCATGAAAGAAAGTGATTTTGATACTACAAGAGAAGTAATAAGAGAATTAGGTTTTGAAGAAAGAACAGTTATAAAAAAATTTAAGCATCTTGAAATAAAAAAATATGAACCAGCATGGATGGAAGGTAAAAACACAAGAATCGATTTATTCTGCAAAGGAGTCATTAATATTAAAATATCAGAAGCAATGCTTGAAAGAGTAAAAGAGATTCATGAATTCCATAACTTGACAATAAAAGTAATCTCTCCAGAAGATATACTCTTCTTGAAAAGCGCAATAGAAAGACCACGAGATAAAGAAGATGCTATGCAATTAATAAATAAATTTAATATAAATTGGGATATTATCATCAAAGAGAGCATCAAACAAACAGAAATCGGCCACTATCTCTTTGCAGTCTTCCTTTTTGATTTCCTAGAAGAGCTAAAAGAAGATCATAAAGCAGATATACCTAAAGAAGTGATAAAAAAAGTGAGGAAAATTGCAGAAGAGCAAATGATAAAAAAGTTAAAGAAGTAAAATTAATAACTAAAAATGAGCGAATACCCACAAGAAAGAAAAAAAAAGAGATATAAGGGCTATAAAAGAGGCGGACATTCACGCACATTGAAATTCAAAAGAGAGTAAAGTTCTCACTAACAAGAAAGATTCACCCCTTTTAAGCTAATGCTTATTCTATTATCTCTTCTTCCGTTTCTTCATCTTCTTCTAAATAACCAGTCATAAAGCCTGCTTCTCCTATCTTCATTTCGTCATTTTCTACAAGCTCTTGAATCCCTTCTTCAGTATAAATATCAAAAATTTCTTCCCCTTCCAAATAGCCTTTTCTTTCTTTTTTACTCATAATCTCATCCCCAGCCACTAAAGAAACATTTAAATATATATACCTATTCGCTATACTCTATATATAGTATATACTTTTGGGGGCATTTATGGAATCGAGGAAGTTAATCAAGTTTGGAAACTCTTCTCATGTAGTCTCTTTACCGAATAGTTGGTTAAAAAAGCATAAGCTAAACAAAGGAGATGCTGTCTTTCTGAAAGAGAATGATCAGGATATAATTCTTTCGTATCAAATGAAAGAACTAACAAGAGAACCAACCGCTATTGTTATTGACTGTGATGCAAAGGATAATAAAATTTTAGCCAGAGAAATCCTTTCTGCATACTTTAATCATTTTAACACAATAAACATTGTAGGAAAAGAAATACCAAAAAAAGCCAAAGAAATTAGCACGATTATCCATAATTTAGTAGCTTTAGAGATTGTTGAGCAGACCTCTAACAAGATCATTGCAAAGGATTTTCTGAAATTGGAAGAAGTCTCTATTCCTGAAATTGTAAGGAAAGCAGACATTACTACAAGATCAATGTTGGAAGATGCCCGACTTACAATTGGGAAAAACAACTATAAAGCACTCATAGAAAAAGACCAAAGCATCAATAAACTTTGTTTCCTTCTTTTCAAAGTCATTAGAGCCGTGATTAAAGAACCATCAATTACAAAAAGTTTTAAGTTGGAGGGTATAGAACTCTTTGATTATTGGTTACTAACAGATAATCTTGAGCATCTTGCTGATGAAACCAAGAGAGCAGCACGATTTGTAGCAAAAATGAATTTGTCAGAAGAAGCTAAAAAAGATCTTAAAAAAATATTTGTAGATATAGAAACCTCATATTTAGAGGTAATGAAGGCATTCTATCAGGACGATAAAAAACTTGCATATGACGTTTCTTCAAAAAAAGGAATAATCCTAGAAGAATGTGAGACATTCCTTGAAAAACATCCCGGGTATTTAATAGGAAATCTGATAGAAAAACTCAAGAGTATGAATAATTCAGTAAAAAGAATCTCAAGAATTGTTTACACATAATAAAAATAAAAATGACGCATCCCAACGGTTTTAATGGAAAAGAAAGGATTAAGGAAGTGTTAATGAAGTGGATTGCTAATCCCCAATCCAGAATATTAGTTAGAGGAGAAACATTACAAGGTATAGACTCTTTAGATATCAGAGTGGTTGCTAAATTAGATACACGTACTTCAGAGATTATACGATATGTTCTTGAGGGAGTAGCAAAAGCGATAAATAAATATGGAGAAGAAAGAGAAATCCCTTTAGATACAAAAGTTGTTTTAAAGCAATATAAATCTGGAGAGATTAAAGACACCGCTAATCGGCGTTCTGAAAGTGGAAGGGTTTCTTTAGAAGGCGCTGTGCTAACCTCTCTTGGACAATACACAGAAAAAGTTCCTAAAATTCTTGAACATACTGACCGAGAAATATGGATGACTGACTTAGGGGGGGGTATTCTGAGCAATAGAATTGATAAGATAGATGAAGAAAGTACGAGGGTCTTAGAAGTTGTTGCACAAAGTGGCGCTGCAGGAAGCTTCCAATCTGAATTGGTGGAAACCCTTGGAAGTAATGTAATTGACATAATTAAAGATTTAGAGGGAAGAGGGCTTTTGTATAGAGAAACAGGAAAATTGTTAGTTACAACAAGATATGAAGATATTTATGCTCTTAATGGAGATCAAAAACTTCAAGAAAAGAGAGAGTTTCAGACAGAGAGAGACACGCTTGTCTCAAGGGCAGTAGAAACTCTTCTTGAGGTGCAAATGGTTGGGAATAATGTAAAGCCTCAACTACAAAAATCAGGAGTAGTGCAGCAATCTCTGCAAGATGCAGTTGAAAGTGATCTAGACTATGTGGAAGGAACACTATGTTATGGGAGAAGAAAACTCTCAGAAAGTGAGGATAGAAAGGTAAAAAAAGGCATCATAAGCGTGAATGAAGATTTGCATAATCTCCCGGAAGAAATCAGAGATAATTTTATTCAGGGAGACGGCTATAGTGAAAATCTTGTAAATAGAACTAGTTTAAAAGACGTTGCTATCCTCGATTTTTTCCATGCTGGATTAGGAGTATGGTTTTCAGATGTTGCTGATTTAGTGAATTATACACATCTTTTCTCGCCAGGGATCATGAAACCAGAAGATTTCTATGCACAAGCACTTGAACTAAGAATAGGATTTACCCCAAATCCAGCCTTATTTAAGAAACATCAAGAGGAGATTGTGCATGCAATGACTCTTAAGAGGGCTTTACGAACTCTCGGGGTGATTTCTTGGATTTTATCAGGAGAGGGTTCTTATATCCAAACACATCATCACGAAAGAAACATGCTCAAACATCAGAGAACAGCATATGCTCTCTTCTTAAAAGAAAGGCTTACAGAAAGAAAAGATTTGAAAGGGCTTGCAGAACTCATCGATTAAACCTAAACCTTTTTAAAACCATAGAAAAGAGGCTATAAATGATGAAAGATGCTACGCTCCTTAATTTGCGCATTTGTAGGTCATGTCGATCATGGAAAAACGACATTGCAAGATAAGATTAGAGGCACCTCTATTGCCAAATCAGAGCCAGGCTTTATCACTCAATCAATTTCTTTTACTAACATTTCTCTAACTACAATTAAAAATATTTGTGGGCCATTGTTAAAAGGAAAAGAGATGCACATACCGGGTTTTCTATTTCTTGATACTCCTGGGCATGCTTCCTTTACCAATCTAAGAAAAAGAGGGGGCAATCTGGCAGATATTGCTGTCTTAGTTATTGATATCAATGAAGGGATTAAGCCGCAAACTCTAGAAGCCATTGAAATATTAAAAACATACAAGACACCATTTGTCATTGCAGCAACAAAAGTTGATTTGATCTCTGGTTATAGAAAAAATAAGCCCTTTCTTCTTGAGAATCTTTCATCTCAATCAGAAACAGTAAAATCTCATTTAGACAAGAAGCTTTATGAACTAGTAGGAAAATTAGCAGAGCTAAATTTTAATTCTGACCGTTTTGATAGAATCGAAGATTACTCAAAACAGGTTGCAATTATTCCGGTTTCTGCTAAAGCAAATGACGGCATTCCAGAGCTCTTATTAGTTTTGTCAGGATTAGCCCAGAAATATCTTGAAAAGGAATTAAAGGTTAATGTTAAGAACCCAGGAAAAGCTACAATTATGGAAGTTAAGGAAGAAAAAGGATTGGGAATAACATTAGATATCATTCTTTATGACGGGCATCTTAAGATAAACGATAGAATCCTCATAGGCACATTAGAAAAACCAATCATAACAAAAGTAAAAGCCTTATTCCTGCCTGAAGGAAACAAGCTTAAGTCAGTCGATAGAGTAGAGGCAGCATGCGGCGTTAAGATAAGCGCTTTGGATATTGGTGATGTAATTGGCGGCATGCCCCTAAGAGTTGCTAATAAAGATCTTGAAGCCATAAAAGAAGAAATCCAGGAAGAGATTGATGAAGTTCTCATTAAAACAGATAAAGAAGGATTAATTGTTAAAGCAGACACTCTAGGAAGCTTAGAAGCTCTAGTTCATCTCTTAAAAGAGAAAAAGATTAAGATAAAGAAAGCAACGATTGGGAATATTACAAAAAAAGATATTGCAGAAGCTCAAACAGAGAAAAACCAGTTATATCAGGCAATCCTTGCTTTTAACGTAAAAACAGATGCATCTTCTAAAAGTGTTAAAATAACAAATCATAATGTTATTTACCAGATTCTTGATGACTATGAATCTTGGAAAGAAAAAGAGATAAAAGCTAAAGAATCAAAAGCATTGCAAAACTTGATAAGGCCATTTAAGATACAGCTTCTTGAAGGCTATATCTTTAGGCAAAGCAATCCGTTTGTTGCAGGCATAGAAGTATTAAAAGGAATTGTTAAAAAGAAAACTCCTGTCATGAATGTTCATTGTGAAGTAATTTCTGAGATTATTGAAATACAAAAAGATGGAAAGGCAATTTCTGAAGCAAAGAAAGGAGAAGAAGTTGCCATAGCTTTATCTAAATTAACATTTGGAAGGCAGATTCATGATAGGGAAATTCTCTATTCTGCAATAAACGAAGACAACTTTAGGAATTTAAGAGATATTAAAGAGCAGCTTGCTCATGACGAGCTTGATGTCTTGAAAGAGATTGCGGCATTGAAAAGAAAGGAAAATGCATTATGGGGAATGTAGATTACTCATTTCCTCTTGAGTGTGATCTTAATATCTGGCCATGAGCGCCAATGTAGATAGCTGATCTTTGTATTTTTGCCTTTTCTTCAGAAACGTACGTTTTAACAATGTGAACTACCCAGCCCTAAAGGGCTGAGCGTCGTCTAATTAAATGCAGAAAGTATCTTCTGTTGTTTATGTTCATAATATTCGTAGTCTACTGCTCTCCAGTGC